>ENA-OWOD01001017-OWOD01001017.1-gut-metagenome-genome-assembly--contig:-NODE-1017-length-13324-cov-4.652601_pt1 | contig 13324 bp, 10 predicted proteins | sample MGYA00248256_ERZ651792 | MGnify/ENA primary metagenome ERZ651792 (study PRJEB26908, sample SAMEA4031714) | gut metagenome | biome: gut; feature: normal infant; material: stool | place: China | collected...
GCAATACCATGTGGTTTTCAAAATGGATGTCCTTGTATTTTTCAAGTATGGCTTTACTGTACTTGTTCAGTTCAATATTCAGACTGTCTGCCGTTTTGACTGTGGTAACTTCTATGTGGTCGGGTTTTACATCACTTCTTTTCAAGTTACGGACATCCGAATATCGTAAACTCGTGAAGCAGCAAAACAAAAAGACATCCCTGACACGTTCCAAATATTGTTTGTCTTTTGGTATCTGATAATCTTTCAGCTTGTTCAATTCGTCCCAAGTCAGGAATATCACCTTTTTAGAGGTGGTTTTCAATTTGGGTTTGAAAGTATCGTATGCCATGTTCTGATGATGTCCTTTCTTGAAGCTCCAGCGCAGAAACCATTTGAGGAATCCCATCTGTTTGCCGATGGTGCTGTTCCTCATGTCCTTTTTGTCACGCAGGAAGTTCACATACTCGTTCAAGCCGAACTCGTTGAAGTATTCAAAGGTTACATCTTCATTGAACTCTTTGAGGTGGTTTTTCACTGCTGAGAATTTTTCGTAGGTGGATGCTGTCCAATTATTCTGATTGCCACACTCCTTTACAAATTCATCGAATACCTCCCAAAAACTTATCTGTGTTTCTTCCTGTTGCTCTTCGTTGGCATCTTTCATCCGCAGGTTGAACGCATCCTTTAGCTGTTGGGTGGTCGGCATGGCTTCCTGTACCTCAAATTCCTTGAACACGTTTTGAATCTCGGCATAGTATTTCAGCAAGTCTGCATTGATTTCGGATGCGCTTTGCTTCAACTTGTTGGTGCATCCGTTCTTTACCCGTTGTTTGTCGACATCCCATTTGGCTACGTCAATCCGGTAGCCTGTTGTAAACTCGATGCGTTGGCTTGCGTATATGACACGCATACGGATGGGTACGTTCTCGATGATTGGCATACCGTTCTTCTTCCGGCTCTCCAATGCAAAAATGATGTTTCGTTTGATATTCATAATTGGGTGTGTTTGAAATTCTACACCCAAATATACACCCAATATTTGGAATAGCAAAAGGCATTCAGAAAGATTTAGATTTACCCTATACTTTAGATAGTATTTGATTGTCAGTGATTTGCAATTTTATGATATTTCTTGAAAGTATAGGTTCAAGAGCCTGTCTCTCCGCTGAATTAACCGGGAAAAACCGGACAGTAAACATACAAGTCCCACAAATTCAATGATTTGTGGGGCTTTTTTTATCCCCTTGTGCCTGCCTTAAAGTATTTATCTATTAAAAACTTAATCCTACGAAGCAGGTCAGAAAACAACATAAAAAAGGCCATCTATCCCAGACAGCCAATCTTTTGTTAACCTTAAATCTAATACTATGAAAAACACATTACAAATGTACATGTTTTCCACTAACCTCCAAACCGGCAGCGGTTAATATTATATTATATAACAACCCTTAATGCTCATTAAGGCTTTATCAGCGAAAACGCAACGTGCATTTGCTCCCAACGCATCATCCGTTTGCCCGGTGTGCATTATGCATCCGGCACAGATGGATGATGCGTTCTGCAAATCCGTCACATCAACAGTCAATTCTAAAATAACCATTACAATGAAAGCAACCCCAAACAAAGGAATGAAACTCTCCGCTGAAGATGTCAGAGCCTGCCTTCAGCACCGCTTGCACCGTAGCTTGAACTATAGGTTCTACCTCGTGCTGTGCTCCCGCTACACCTTTCAGAGTCGCCTGAAAGGCGTGGAACGCTGCCGTCTCACGCCAGCCACGGTGCTGGGCTACTTCAAGGAGGAAGGGGAGGAGTTGGGGGTAGGAAGTAAATTGGTTAGTTCGGATGGAAAAATTCGTATATAATGCATAAGCCGCATCCGTCGAATATAATGAAAGGAGATGTGATGAATAATTACTAACTTATATTCGTGAGAATAGACTGATTGAGAAATATTAATAAAGTAAAGAACAAAAGATAACAAAATAGTATAGGACAGTTAAAGTACAAAGGACATTTCGGTAGCGTGGAATACGGTGAAGAAGACAATTGCTTGTTTGGCAAAGTTCTTGGTCTTAAAAAGGATTGTATTACCTATGAAGGTGAAATCATTAGTGAATTGAAAAGTGACTTTGAGGGTGCTATCCTTCATGGCATGGCAGCCGCCAACGTCTCTCCCATTCTAACTTTGCAACATGTTTTATTAATAAAAATATGCAAAATAGAGAATGTATTTCTAATACATTCTGATTATTTTAGTATATTATATATAGGGTGGTGGAGGATGAGGTGAGTCCCTCTTCCGCCACCTTATTTATTTCATTAATTTTTAGCCGATTCTAACTGTTTATTTGTATCCCCTTGGCTGGTCCCTTACCTTTGTCATGTTATCGAATTAAGAATAGACAAAGATGGAAAAAGAAATGAGCCCCATGACAACGGAGATACTGAAGAAAGGTTATCTCCTCTTCCCCATTCCCCGCCGGTATACACGGTTTGGTGTTTCTTTGTGGGATATGCCAGACCCGGATAATGGGAATGTAGACACGCATTGGACGTATGGCGGTTATGAGTATGTGAGTAATCAAAACTTCCATCCAACCGCCTGCGATGCTCCATTCGCTGGAAAAGGAAATGTGGCCGGTTGTGCGGCCAATCGTGCGTCATCGTTGCAGGTAGCGGATTTTTTGTTCTTTGTTTGCAGAAAGGTTATACGGAAGTACTCCTGCAGGGTTCGGATAGTAGTGAATCCCGTTGTGTTTTAAAGTGTTATTATTTGTAGACAGTTAATGTCTTTTTGTTGTCAGATTCATTGATTTCTATTCTCTTTTCGTATATTTGCGCCCATTAATTAAAGATTGTCACACGACTGTTCTGAAAAAAGTGTGATATTCTGATAACATATTTAAATAGGGTTATTCCTGATTTTACACTAAACTGGATAGGATTAATGGAGAATTTGAATGCAGTGATTACGGGAGTTGGAGGATATGTTCCGGACTATGTCTTGACTAATGATGAAATATCTAAAATGGTGGATACCAATGATGAATGGATTATGGGGCGCATTGGTATAAAGGAAAGACGCATTTTGCATGAGGAGGGGCTTGGAACTTCATATATGGCTCGTAAGGCTGTGAAACAACTGATGCAGCGCACAAAGACCAGCCCGAATGACATTGACTTGGTTATCGTAGCTACTACTACTCCCGATTATCACTTTCCTTCTACCGCATCCATCTTATGTGACAAATTGGGCCTGAACAATGCTTTTGCTTTTGATATGCAGGCTGTTTGCAGTGGATTTCTGTATGCAATGGAGGCAGGGGCGAATTTCATACGTTCCGGAAAATATAAGAAGGTTGTCATAGTAGGAGCTGATAAGATGTCATCGGTGATTGATTATACAGACCGCGCTACCTGTCCTATTTTTGGTGACGGTGCTGCCGCTTTCATGCTGGAACCCACCCGGGAGGATATGGGAGTAATGGATGCCGTATTGAGAACAGACGGGAAAGGTCTGCCCTTTTTACATATCAAAGCGGGAGGCTCCGTATGTGCTCCATCTTACTATACACTGGACAATCGGATGCATTATATTTATCAGGAAGGACGTACAGTCTTTAAATATGCTGTGGCCAATATGGCGGATGCTTGTGAGGCGGTCATGGAGAGGAATCACTTGGCGAAGGAGGACATTGACTGGGTGATTCCCCATCAGGCAAACATGCGTATAATTACTGCAGTTTCGCAACGCTTGGGAGTATCTCCTGAAAAGGTAATGGTCAATATAGAACGGTATGGAAATACAAGTGCCGGCACGCTTCCATTGTGTGTATGGGATTTCGAGGATAAGCTGAAAAAGGGGGATAAACTGATTTTTACAGCATTCGGAGCAGGATTTGCTTGGGGGGCTATTTACGTGAAGTGGGGATACGACGGAAAAGGTTGAGGCTCTCTGATAAGATTTAGGTTGTTTGTTTTTTTTCTGATACAACTTTTAGTATCTTTGCGAAACAGCAGTTTTTTATTGTGACAGAAAATTGCATGTGTTTTGTTAACCATATAGAAAACTAAAAACAATCAGCGTATTATGAACCAGGAATTATCCATGAGCCCCAATCTATTGGTGGCTGCCCTTCAAAAACCGGCTTCCGAATTTACGAAAGCAGACATTGTTTCCTATATAAAGGAGAACGACATTCGTATGGTGAACTTCATGTATCCTGCGGCAGACGGGAGACTGAAGACACTGAACTTTGTCATCAATAATGAAGCATACCTTGATGCCATACTTACATGTGGTGAACGCGTAGATGGTTCCAGCTTGTTTCCGTTTATAGAGGCCGGTAGCAGTGATTTGTATGTAGTGCCGCGTTTCCGGACCGCTTTTATAGACCCTTTTTCTGAATTGCCCACACTGTCAATGCTCTGTTCTTATTTCAATAAGGATGGTGAACCGCTGGAAAGTTCTCCGGAATATACCCTGCGTAAGGCATGTCAGGCATTCACTACGGTTACGGGGATGGAATTTCAGGCTATGGGAGAATTGGAATATTATGTCATTTCTGAAAATGACGGATTGTTTCCGGCTACCGACCAGCGTGGTTATCACGAATCGGCCCCTTATGCCAAGTTCAATGATTTCCGTACGGAATGTATGTCATATATTGCGCAGGCAGGCGGACAGATAAAGTATGGGCATTCTGAAGTCGGTAATTTTACGCTGGACGATAAGATTTATGAGCAGAATGAAATAGAGTTCCTGCCGGTGCGTGCCGAGGAGGCTGCTGACCAACTGGTGATAGCAAAATGGGTTATTCGTAATCTGGCTAGCCAGTATGGATATAACATTACTTTTGCACCGAAAATCACGGCAGGAAAAGCCGGTTCCGGATTACATATACATATGCGTATCATGAAGGACGGGCAGAACCAGATGCTGAAAGATGGGGCACTTTCTGAAACAGCCCGTAAGGCCATTGCGGGCATGATGAAGCTGGCTTCTTCCATTACGGCTTTCGGTAATACAAATCCTACTTCCTATTTTCGTCTGGTTCCTCATCAGGAAGCACCGACCAACATTTGCTGGGGCGACCGCAACCGTTCGGTATTGGTACGCGTTCCGTTGGGCTGGTCGGCAAAAACGGATATGTGCATGTTGGCAAATCCGTTGGAGACCCCAAGTCATTATGATACTACACAGAAACAGACGGTGGAAATGCGTTCGCCTGACGGTTCGGCCGATTTGTATCAATTGATTGCCGGACTTGCTGTAGCTTGCCGTTATGGATTTGAGATAGACGATGCTTTAGGAATTGCAGAAAAAACATATGTCAATGTAAATATCCACAAGAAAGAAAATGAAGATAAGTTGAAACAACTGGAACAGCTTCCTGACAGTTGTGCCGCTTCTGCCGATTGTTTGGAAAGACAGCGTGCTGTCTTTGAGCAATATCATGTGTTCAGTCCTGCAATGGTTGATGGGGTTATTTCCAAACTGCGTTCTTACGAGGATAGAACCTTGCGTGCAGAGATACAAGACAGTCCGGAGGAGATGCTGAAACTGGTCGAGAAGTATTTCCACTGCGGATAGGAGAAGAAATGAGGGCATAACTCGCCGCAGGTTACACAGATTGCTATAGAATTTCTGATAATCAAGAACTTTTATCTGTGTTAATCTGCGGTGATTGTGTATTTTGATACCTCTCCATTATTCCTTTGGCTTTGAATACTGGTTCTGCTTTTTGTATTTCCGATTCGAAGCCGAACCAATAACCATTTTGGGTATTGTCGTCAATGGGTAGAAAACATAAGCGGAGGCTTTCTTTGTAGTTTCCATAGATGACTTCCCAATATTCCGGTGGCATCTGGCGCTTGGTCTTGACTTTCTCTGCTGGTTTTTTCTTTAATGACATGCCTGCCTCTATCCAGGCAATGGTGACCATGATTTTATAGGCCGGATAATGCATACTGCAGAATTCATAGAGTACGAGGCCTCGCTTTTCCAGGCTCATGGGCTGGTCTATAAGATTTTTATCGATTAAAAATTCCAGAAAGCGACGTAGGAAGTCGTTGTCATCCAGAATCAGCTTGCGGGTGATGGCTTGCCAAGCAGTTGTGTTATAGAATCCATCCAGAAGACGTGACAGTTGCCGGGCTGTTTGAAGCTCGTTGACACTGATTTCATTTGTTTGAAGCACTTCATAAGGGGGGAGAGGAGAATATCGGATGCCTAGTTCTTCCGCTCTTCTTCTCATTTCTGTGCCGGGAAGTAACTTCAGGGATTCAAGTTGTATCTCGCCGGCATTGTATCCGGCAAGTGTACGCACATCTTCAAATATTTCGGATAGGCGGTATAGAGGCAAGCCGGCAATGAGGTCGGCGTGTGTTTCCATATTGGGTAGGGAACATAGGAAACGAAGACCTTGCAGTGAGTCCTCCAGGCTTCCCATCCGACGGCTTTTCTGGAGGACCGGTTCGCGCAGGCTTTGAATACCGGCCTCGAGATGGAGCAATCCTTTAGGTAGCCTTTTCAATTCATTTTTCAGCTCTTCGGATAATAGTGCAGGGTGTATTTCTAAGTGAAAGCATATGTCCGGGTTGAATTCCAGGAAAAGTTGCAGTAATTCTTTAGCACGGCGCGGATTATAATTAAAGGTCCGGTCGAGGACGCGTACGTTTTTTATTCCATGACTGTGGATAATTTGAAGGCGTTCACGGATACTTTCAATGGACAGTGTGCGCACCGGTTTTTCTTCACCGCTGACGCAGAATGCGCATGTGTTGAAACAGCCTCGGGTAGTCTCCAGTTGTACGAATGGTTTGCTCCAGTTGAAAAAACAGCTGTTTTCCGGTGGTACGAGCCGTGAAAAGTTAAGTACACGGGCTATGCCGTTGTCTATATATTGCTTTTGAGGATTCATATAGCAGAGTCCCGGAATACTGTTCCATTTTTCCGGCTGGTTCCAGCAAGACAGCCATTGGGGGAATGCTTCTTCTCCCTCTCCCCTGAATACACAGTCGATGAAAGGGTTTTTATGCAGAAAGTCTTCATTGTTTCCTAAGAATTCAGGTCCACCCAAGATGAAGCAGCTATTGGGAAGCAATGCTTTTAATCTCGCTGTGATGTGCAACAGTTGTTCGTGGTTGAACAACCATGTCGTTGCGGCAATGATGTCGGGTTGGTGCCGGTATATTTCGTCGACAATCATTCCTACGTTTTCATTGATGGTGGCAGATACGATTTCCCATTTTACGGAATTGTTCTTTGCTATTTGTGCGTGCAGTGCAGGGAGTGCCAACGAAGAGTGTGCATACGAGCTATTGAGGTCTATCCAGAGAATTTTCATATTTGATTGAATTTCATCTTTGCAAAGATAACTGATTTTGCTTTTCGTATAAACAAAAAGGGTTATATTTGCATGTCGGAAATCGAAAATAGTAGAGTTATTGGTATAGAATGTTTTTTGAAAGATGAAATATTCTTTTTGTATTCTTATTTCTATAAGGTGATAACGGGTTGTCTTATCACTGGCTTGATAAAGTAAGGAAGGAAGTACTATTAAGTGTGATTGATACAGAATGCAAAATATCGGAATAAGTTTCCAGCTATTTTGAACATTTTGAGAAAGTAAACTCTTTTGTACAAGGACTGGTTTAGGTAATTGATTCCTTCCTATGATGTAGGGATACTCTGTGAGGAGTATCCCTACAATTTTTTACATTGATTCCACGTTGCCTCCCTTTGGGGGATTGTTTGGACAATAACAAAAAAAGAGGAATATTCTTTCGAATTTCCTCTTCTTTGCGGGTGGCAGATGGGACTCGAACCCACGACATTCAGAACCACAATCTGACGCTCTAACCAACTGAACTACAGCCACCATGTTAGCATCTCTCTCAAATGCGATGCAAAGGTAACGATTCTTTTTGAATCTGCAAACATTCTGCGAACTTTTTTCTTCAAAAAATGTATTCATTAATTCCGCGGTTATGCTTGCGGAAGAGTTCCCGGGTGTCATTAATAAAGATTTTCAGGCGGTTACGTTCTTCTGCCGATAAAGAGTCTGTCGGAATGCTTGCCGGGTATAAAACGTAATTTTTCTTTTTGGAGAGTGTGGGGCGTGCAGTCCATATCAGACTATACCCGCAATTGCTGACAGATGTGCCTATACTGTCTTTCGTTAATTCGAGTTTAAAGAGCAGTCCCCCATCTGTTTTGCGGGCAGACATGTTCGAAATAAAATTGCCTAAAGAGTAAAGCACTACATTTTGCTGTCCGCTGAGCGTATCGGTTCGCAACTCCATGGGCTGTACCACGTGTGGATGGGAGCCGATCACATGGGTGACTCCCCGGCTAAGCAACCAGTCGGCAAGAGATGTTTGTTCTTTGTTGGGCAGCGATTGGTATTCGATGCCCCAGTGCATACATGCTATCAATGCATCCGGGTTCAATGCTTTGGCAGTTTCGATGTCCCGGGCCATGATATCCTTATCGATATAATTGACGATGTTGGGGGCAGATACCTTGATGCCGTTAGTGCCATATGTATAATTGAGCAGGACAATGCGGAAGCCATTCTGTTCCAGCAAGAGCGGATACCGCGAGGTACGGGCCGTACTATCGGTGTAGGTGCCGGCATACGGAATTTGTAGGGAATCCAACATCAGGATGGTTCTTTCCAACCCTTTTTTGCCTCGGTCGAGGCAATGATTGTTGGCTGTTATCAATACGTTGAAGCCGGCATCTTTGATTGCGGTCAGATATTCGTCGGGGGCACTGAAGGCCGGATACCCCCGATAGGGCTTTCCACCGAGGGTTACCTCCAGATTTCCGATGGCGATGTCTGCTTTGCCGATTTCTTCTTTTATCAGTTTAAAGTAGTCTGTATAGTCGTATCCGGTTGCTGTCCGGGCTGCGTCTATCTGTGCCTGATGCTGCATCAGGTCGCCTGCAAAGAGGAGGGTGATCTTCTGTGCGGGTATTGTGTCGGCCGATGAGGTAGGGACAGGTTGCTCTTGCGCGTTGCTACTGCAAGATACAGAACAAAAAAAGAGAAAAAGAAGAATCAGATGTTTCATAAATTACCGGTATTAAAGTTCTTTCTGGAGAATACGTTCCACCTCTTCGGCTGTAGGGTTCACGGCAAGAATGATTCCTTGGGCGTTCACGAGGAAAGTTCCGCCGGCAGCGTTCGGTATCCGGTATTTTGACCAGATCTGTTGAACGTCATTCAGCTCGATAAGGTTCAGCCAGGGATAACCGTCTTTCCGTATGGCTTCTCTCATACGGATATCGCTGTTCTGCTCGCGTGCGACGCCGATGACGGTGAATCCACGGTCTTTATATTTTTCGTAGATGGGAATCAATTGCTTGGAGGTCGTACGGCACGGACCACACCAGGAAGCCCATAGGTCGATCAGAGCCACTTTTCCCCGTATCTGTTCGGACAACTGAACCATGTTACCATTCAGGTCGGGAGCGGAGAAGTCGATGAAACGGTTTCCTGTCTTGGGTTGGTTATTGTCGATAAACATTTGCATTTCCCGGGTATAGGGATGTTCGGGATAGCGGGAGGCATACACTTTTTGAAACGCTTCCAGATAGGGTGTGACGTCTTCATCTTTCCGTGCGTTCTCCACCTTCATTTTCAGGATAAATAGTCCCACCAGCGAAGGGTGTTGCGAGGCTTGTTCCGTTTCCCAAATTACTTTTTTCCGAAAGAGTTGTTCCCTTTCCTTTATAAGTGCTTTTGCTTCTTCTGTGAATGCTTCGCCACTTTCTTCCAGGCGGTCTCTTTCTCTGAAAAGCTTGTTTCTTTCTTCGGGATTGTCTTTCACCTGATCGAATTTTTTCCAGAGTGCTTGCATGGCTTCACTTTCAAAACGTCCGTATTTTTCGAGTGTATCTCTTCGTGCGTTGAGTTCATCGAAACTGAACTTATCCTCCCCTTCCGCTTCAAATAGCCGGAGAGCCGTCGTCAGTGGGTTGAGGGTCTCTATGCGATAGGGTGGGCGTGCGTCTATGGCAGATATGGTGAAAGATACCGTTCCATTTTCTGCAAAGAAAGTGACCGGATACCAGCAACCGTTTAACAGGTCGTCCCAGCAAATAAGTTCGTAAGCCTTTTCGTGGTCGGTATAGAAGTCGTACTCAAAGACACCGTTGCGCACCGGTATCGAAATCCACGGGGTACCGCGTGTATTCTTGTTGCTTTCTATAAGTATCAGGCGACTGGTTTGTGGTCGGTTTGCCATTTTGCCGGCCAGGTGGCAGTGTACTTTCTTTTTGGGGACAGATGCGTCAAGGCAAATTCCCTCGATCCGGAAGTCTTCTTCATTGTTGCTTTCTACAAAGTCTATCGTCCGGTCCTGCGGATCGATAGGGGCAAATTGCAGAGTAAACGTCACATTGCCCGAAGCCGGCATGTATACCTGCTTGTCCAGTTCGAAACCTTGCGATCGGATGACAGGGTATTTCTTCCCGCTTTGCACCCCGTGTAGAGAGAGCTCCGAAGCCAGCCGTATCCAATAGTTAGGGCGTGAGTAAGCATCCATATACAGAATGGTAGCTGTGTCATTACGGACGATCCGGCTGATTTCAAGTGCGTCGGTATTTCTTTTTTGATATGAGGGATAGTCGATAGAAAAATTTTGTGCGGCAGCCCATGGGGTACATGCGAAGAGAAAGACGCACAAGCCTGTGGTTTTAAATATCGTATTCATGATACTAAGGTATTGAAAAGCAAATTCTCCGTTTCCCTCCCTCTTCATAGAAGGGGAAACGGAGGAGTGGGTTATTGATAGATCGCCTTCTTACCTGCCAGCAATGTATTTTTCATCAGTGACACGATGGTCATCGGGCCGACTCCTCCCGGAACGGGAGTGATGAACGAACACTTCGGGGATACTTCGTCAAACTTCACATCTCCTGTGAGCTTGAACCCGGACTTCTTGCTGGCATCGGGCACCCGGGTGGTACCTACGTCAATGACCACGGCACCTTCTTTCACCATTTCCGCCTTTACGAAATTGGGTTGTCCCAATGCAGCGATAATGATATCGGCTTCCCGGCACTCTTTCACCAGATCTTTTGAGCGGCTGTGACATATGGTCACCGTAGCGTCTCCCGGATAAGCCTTCTGCATCATCAGTGCAGCCATCGGTTTGCCAACAATATTGCTGCGTCCCAATACGACGCACTTTTTCCCGGATGTCTCTATCCGGTAGCGTTTCAGCAGTTCGAGGATTCCATTCGGAGTGGCCGATACATAGCAAGGCAGTCCGATAGACATGCGTCCTACATTGATCGGGTGAAATCCGTCCACATCTTTGCGGTAATCGATGGTCTCAATCACTTTTTGTTCGGAGATGTGTTTGGGCAACGGAAGTTGTACGATAAATCCGTCTACATCGTCATCTTCATTCAGTTCGCGTACTTTGGCAAGCAGCTCGTCCTCTGTCACATCACTTTCGTAACGGATCAGTGACGACTTGAATCCGCACACTTCGCAAGCTTTTACTTTGGCGGCTACATATGTCTCGCTGCCTCCGTCGTGTCCTACGAGGATGGCTGCCAGGTGAGGGCGTTTGCCTCCATGAGCCACTATTTCTGCCACTTCGGCTGCAATCTCCTGCTTTACTTGTTCGGAGATGGCTTTTCCATCAATCAGTGTCATTTCTTATTCGTTTATTGAGTTATTTATTGTTTAGTACTTCGGCTACTTTATTTTTCATTCCTTCTCCTCTGAGGTCACGTGCGATGATGGTTCCGTCAGGTCCGAAGAGGAGGATGAAAGGGATACCTTTTACACCATACAGATCCATGGGCGTCATACCGGTGTCGATAATTTGCGGCCAGTCGATATTGAGTTCCTTGATCGCTTTTTTGGTATTTTCCGGTTTGTCCCAGACTGCTACTCCCAGAACAGTCAGTCCTTTGTCTTTGTATGTGTTGTAGAGTTCGGCTATATGAGGCGATTCGGAACGGCAGGGGCCACACCAGCTTGCCCAGAAATCTACCAAAGTGTATTGACCTTTGCCCACAAAATCGGATAAAGAGCTTGCGGCGCCGTCTATGGTCTTACCGCTGAAGTCGGTAAACTTTTGTCCTACTGCCGTCGCTTTCATGCCTTGAAACTGCTTTTCGATGCGGTGATATACGCTCAGTGACTTCAACCAGGGGCCGGAAGCCGCAAATATGGTGTCCATCTCTTCGGGCAAAGCGCACATGGCAAGCTCTCTGATGGCAAACTCTCCGAGTGCATTGTCCGGGTTCTTCATAAACATGTCTTTGTATAGTCGGGTATAAGTCGGATGCCAGTAAGTATCGGCGTATTCTTTTTTAAGTCGGAGTTGTTCCGATTTGTCTTCTGTTTGCTGTTCGATGGCCGCATGTCTTTTTCTCAACTCTGTGACCAGCTCGGATGTCTTATCAGATATGTGGGTATACTCCTCATTCATTGGCGTTCCCTTCGGGTCATTGTGAGTCAGTACATTGACCTGGATGTTGCCCCCTTCGAGGATGAAGTTGGCATACTCTCTCCCCGCATCGATGCGGCAAAAACAGGGGATGTCCGCTTTTCCGGTGAATTTAAATTGCCCGTTGGTCACTTGCGTGCTATCCACTTTCATTCCGTCGTCATAACGGCTGATATAGAGTGTCTGTCCGTTCAGGGTAGAATCGTTTATCAAACCTTCTACCGTATAGGAGTGCCCATTGTGTTGTGCGTTGGCTATCCCGGCTATGGAAGCAAGCGCCAGAGTGAAGAGAATGTGTTTCATTGATTCAATGCTTTTATGGTATCAGGCAAAAGTAATATCATTTACCATTCCCTGTTTTTTGTCAAGAGTAGCTTTATAGATTATTAACAGGGTGGGGAGGAGTTCCGAAGGCAAAGAGGAACTTCTGGGAATAGAGCCGGGATCCGATGCGGGTAGAGCCGGGGTTTTACTGAAATACAGTAAGCATCTGACTGCAATGCAGCCGGTATTCGGGAGTGGAGCAACCGTCTCCGGGACTTCAAGCGGCGGGTTATGGTTTCTTACTCCGGTAGGTACATAAAAAAAGGAGGAAACAGCGGCTTCCTCCTTCTATTGCATTCTAATTGAATTTATTGAATGATTACATAGACAAAGATACATCATCCCGAAGCCAAAGTCAAGCTTTCGGGAAGAAAAGTGCAGTCTTATTTCATCTTCGGCATCATCTTGCCCATCTTGCTGCTGGTCACCATCTTCATCATTTTTCGAGTCTGGTCAAACTGTTTCAGCAGACGGTTCACCTCCTGGATAGTCGTACCGCTACCTTTGGCGATACGTGTACGGCGCGAACCGTTCAGTA
>ENA-OWOD01001028-OWOD01001028.1-gut-metagenome-genome-assembly--contig:-NODE-1028-length-13180-cov-6.817446_pt1 | contig 13180 bp, 10 predicted proteins | sample MGYA00248256_ERZ651792 | MGnify/ENA primary metagenome ERZ651792 (study PRJEB26908, sample SAMEA4031714) | gut metagenome | biome: gut; feature: normal infant; material: stool | place: China | collected...
TCGTGCAGCGTGTAGGCGGCACCGTAGGCCTCAAGGGCCCACACCTCCATCTCGCCGAAGCGCTGGCCACCGAACTGAGCCTTACCGCCCAGCGGCTGCTGGGTGATCATCGAGTACGGGCCGGTGGAACGGGCGTGGATCTTGTCGTCGACCAAGTGGTGCAGCTTCAGCATGTACATGTAGCCCACGGAGATCGGCTTCGGGAACGGTTCGCCGGTGCGGCCGTCGAACAGGCGCGCCTTGCCGTCCTCGCCGACCATCTGGTCGCCGTCGCGGTTCGGCAGGGTGGACTTGAGCAGGCCCTTGATGACGTCGGGGCGCACGCCGTCGAAGACGGGCGTGGCGACCGGCGTGTTCGGAGCGCCCTTTTCGGCGCCCTTGGGCACGTACTTCTTCCACTCGGCCTCCAGATCGGGGTCGAGGCTGATGTCCCAGCCGGAGTGCGCGATCCAGCCGAGGTGCAGTTCCAGCACCTGGCCGAGGTTCATTCGCGAAGGCACGCCCAGCGGGTTGAGCATGATGTCGACCGGGGTGCCGTCCGCCAGGAACGGCATGTCCTCCTCGGGCAGGATGCGCGAGATGCAGCCCTTGTTGCCGTGGCGGCCGGACAGCTTGTCGCCCACGGTGATCTTGCGGTGTTGCGCGATGTACACGCGGATCATCTGGTTGACGCCGTTGGGCAGCTCGTCGCCGTCCTCCTCGGCGTCCTCGCGGGTGATCTCCTTGACCGCGATGACGGTACCGGTCTCGCCGTGGGGCACGCGCAGCGACGTGTCGCGCACCTCGCGGGACTTCTCTCCGAAGATGGCGCGCAGCAGGCGCTCCTCCGGGGTCAGCTCGGTCTCGCCCTTCGGAGTGACCTTGCCGACGAGGATGTCGCCGGCCTCGACCTCGGCGCCGATGCGGATGATGCCTCGCTCGTCGAGGTTGGCCACCGCGTCCTCGCCGACGTTCGGCAGATCGCGGGTGATCTCCTCGGCGCCCAGCTTGGTCTCGCGGGCATCGATCTCGTACTCCTCGATGTGGATGGAGCTCAGGGTGTCGTCCTGCACGAGGCGCTGCGAGATGATCACGGCGTCCTCGTAGTTGTAGCCGTTCCACGGCATGAACGCGATGAGCAGGTTCTTGCCGAGGGCCAGGTCGCCCTTCTGGATGGCGGGGCCGTCAGCCAGCACGGTGCCGGCCTCGACGCGCTCGCCGTCCTTGATGATCGGGCGCTGGTTGTAGCAGGTGGTCTGGTTGGAACGCTGGAACTTGGACAGCTTGTAGGAGCTGGTGGTGCCGTCGTCGTTCATCACGCGGATGATGTCGGCGGACACGTAGGTGACCACGCCCGGCTTGTCGGCGATGATGACGTCACCGGAATCGTAGGCGACGCGCCATTCGGAGCCGGTGCCCACCAGCGGGCGCTCGGACTCGATCAGCGGCACGGCCTGACGCTGCATGTTGGTACCCATCAGCGCTCGGTGGCCCTCGTCGTGCTCCAGGAACGGGATCAGGGAGGAGCCGATCGAGACCATCTGACGCGGCGACACGTCCATCAGGTCGACTTCGCTGACCGGGACATCGACCGCCTCTTCCTCGTCCTTACGGGCAAGGGCCTGGCTGTTGACGAACCGACCGTTCTCGTCGATCTCCTGGTTCACCTGGGCGATGACGTGGCCGACTTCCTGATCAGCGGTCATGTGCACCACTTCATCGGTGATCTGGCCGTCGACGACCTTGCGATACGGCGTTTCGATGAAACCGAACGGGTTCACGCGGCCGAACGTCGCCAGCGAGCCGATCAGACCGATGTTCGGGCCTTCAGGGGACTCGATCGGGCACATACGGCCGAAGTGGGAGGCGTGCACGTCTCGCACTTCCATCGATGCGCGGTCGCGCGACAGGCCGCCGGGGCCCAGGGCGGACAGACGGCGCTTGTTGGTCACGCCGGCCAGCGGGTTGTTCTGGTCCATGAACTGGGACAGCTGGGAGGTTCCGAAGAACTCCTTGATGGTCGCGTTCACGGGGCGGATGTTGATCAGGGACTGCGGGGTGATGGCCTCGGCGTCCTGCGTGGTCATGCGCTCGCGCACGACGCGCTCCATACGGCTCAGGCCGGTGCGCAGCTGGTTCTGGATCAGCTCGCCGACCTGGCGGATACGACGGTTTCCGAAGTGATCGATATCGTCCACGTCCACGTGCAGGTCGACATCCTCGCCGTTGCGCTTGCCCGGGAAGGTCTTGCCGCCGTCGTGCAGGGTGACCAGGTACTTCAGGGTGGCGATGATGTCGTCGCGGCTCAGGGAGCGGTCGTTGATCTCGTGCTCCAGGCCAAGCTTGCGGTCGATCTTGTAGCGGCCGACGCGGGCCAGGTCGTAGCGCTTGGTGTTGAAGTAGAAGGAGTCGAGCAGGTTGCGTCCGGCCTCCGGGGTGGCGGTGTCGGACGGGCGGATCTTGCGGTACAGGTCGGTCAGGGCCTCGTCCTGCGTCTCGATGGTCTCCTTCTCCAGCGCGTCGAGCACGAGCGAGTAGCCTTCGAACGCATCGCGGATCTCGGGCTTGGTCATGCCGATGGCCATCAGGAAGACGATCGCGGACTGCTTGCGCTTGCGGTCGACACGCACGCCGAGCACGTCACGCTTGTCGATCTCGAACTCCAGCCATGCGCCGCGGCTCGGGATGATCTTCGCGCCGAAGATCTCCTTGCCGGTGGCGCGGTCCCGGCTGCGGTCGAAGTAGACGCCCGGGGAGCGCACGAGCTGGGAGACGATCACTCGCTCGGTGCCGCCGATGATGAAGGTGCCGTGCGGGGTCTGCAGCGGGAAGTCGCCCATGAACACGGTCTGGGACTTGATCTCGCCGGTGTCGCCGTTCTCGAATTCGGCGTTGACGTACAGCGGCGCCGAGTAGGTGTAATCCTTCTCCTTGCATTCCTGCACGGTGTGGCGGGGCTCCTCGAAGTACGGCTCGGAGAACGTCAGGCTCATGGTCTGCGCGAAGTTCTCGATCGGGGAGATCTCGTTGAAGACCTCGTCAAGGCCGGACATGTGGGGAACGGTGTCGGTGCCGTTCGCCTCGTCCTCCTCGACGCGCTTCTTCCAACGCTCGTTGCCGATCAGCCAGTCGAAGCTGTCGGTCTGCACGCCCAGCAGGTAGGGCACGGGGATGGGCTCGCGGATGGAGCCGAAATTCACACGGTCCGACGCCTTGTGCAGATCAATGTCATGCTGGTCGGCGCGTGCGATGATGGTGGTGGTATTCGTCGTAGCTTGAGTGTCAGCCAATGGACGTTCCTTATCGCTCGCTAATGTCGTTATCGATATGTTCCCGGAAACGCCGCAGATGGCCACCATATGCCGAATCGCGGGCGTTTCATCTTTGTCGACATGCCCGCTATATGACATGCACTTACGCAAATTCCAAATTTTAGCACAAATCAGCCGTCGGCGCAACATACATCACATGCGCGACACGCCGCACGCTGCGGCCGGACGCGGCAACCGCCGAGCCCGCGGCGAGCGGCCCGCTCAGGGCCGTCGCCGCACCTGACCGTCACTGCACCTGGATGGTGACCGGATCGCTGACCGCCTTGTGCGCGTTCTTCAGACTCAACTGCGCGGTATATGCGCCACGGTCCACCTTCGGCAGTTTGCTCTGATCCTCCACGCACTGGTCCCCCGTGCGGGAGGCGCCCCATGTCATCTTCTGCGACGTCCTGTTCATGTCGCTGGTCTTCGCCAGCAACTGACGGTTCGGGTCAGCGGGGCAGGAGTCCGAACTGTATATCGTCTGGTCGCCGGACGACACCGTCAGCACCACATCCGACAGATCCAGCAGGCAGCTCGACGTGCCTTCATAGCTGATGCTCGCCGTGAAGTCCAGGGAACCTCCCACCGGAACGCCTTGTGAAGCCGCCGTCAGCGACAGCTTCACATCGGACGCGCCACAATCATTGACGCCGCTGGTCTTCTTCGGCGCCGGCACCGATTCACGCGCGATCGGTGTGGGACGCAGCAGGCTCATGCCATCCACCACGCCGCGGCCGAGACTGTACACGCAGAACACCACCAGCGAGACCGCGGCCAGCACAACGACCAGCGCGACCGCACGGCGACGACGGTACATCGCCCGTCGTTGCGGGCTGACGACGCGCTTGCGCGGCTTTTGCCGCGAACCGGGTCGCGGCTGACGGGTGGGCTGAGTGGGCATGCCGTCCAGTCTACCTCAGGCACGCTCTCAAAACTCGCAGATAGAGGGGTTTTCGGGGATAAACCCCCTCTATCTGCGAGTTTTGAGAGCGCACTTATTGGGGTAACCGCAACGAACCATCCGGGAGCATGTCGACCAGGCCATCGTCGTCGAGGGAGGCGATGCATTTGTCGAGCTGGACGTGATCCGGCCACAGGGATTCCAGGCGTTCGCGGGCGAGGATTGGCTCAGCGCGCAGCGCGTCGAGGATGATGCCGCGCACCTGACGGTCGGTGCCTTGGAAACGCTGGCGCGGGCGGGTGCGTCGCTCTCCCAGCCCGGGGTGGCCCGCCGCGAGGAACGCGCAATGCTCACCGATCGGGCACTGGTCACACAGCGGGTTCTTGGCCGTGCACACCAGCGCGCCGAGCTCCATCACGGACTGGTTCCATATGACCGACGGGCGGGTGCTGCGCTGCGTCATCTCGCGGATTGCGGATTCGGGGGCGTTCACCGTCTCGCGGGCATTCGCGGCTTCGATGGCATCACGAACGTCCGTCTCATCATCCTGCGGAAGGACCCTGCCGGCGAGCGCCCGCTCGGCCGGACTGGCCGCTCCCCCGCGCGATTCGACTCCGAGGAATACGCGCGACAGCACCCGGCGGATGTTGGTGTCCACCACCGCGATGCGCACGCCGAAGGCGAAGCTCAGCACCGCCGAGGCGGTGTAGTCGCCGATGCCCGGCAACGCGGTCAGCTCGTCGTAGGTTTGCGGAAGCCGGCCGTGGTATTGCTCGAACACCACGCGGGCGCACTCCTGCAGCCGCAACGCCCGGCGCGGGTAGCCGAGCCGCCCCCACGCGGTGATGACCTCCGCCGTGGAGGCCCCCGCGAGCGCGGTGACGTCCGGCCACACGCGCATCCAGTCAGTCCAGTACGGCACCACCCGACTCATCTGGGTCTGCTGGCTCATCACCTCGCTCACCAGCACGCCCCAAGGCGTCGCGCGCCCGAATCGCCACGGCAGGTCGCGGGCGTTGGCCTCCCACCATGCGGACAGCAGCGCCCGCACGCGAGGCACAGCGCACTCGCCCACAGGTTCGGCCGGCGTATCGTTCCGTATCTCTGGCATCGCTCCATTGTGCACGGCGACCGCTACATCATCACGGCGCCGCGCGATTTCGCCGATTCGGCGGCACAACCTTACCTGCAACGGGTCGCTCGCTGCGGGTAAAAGCATTCGCCCGGATTCGGCAGAGTGTTTGTGGGCCCGCAAGCGCAGGGCGAATCGGCCCTGCATCAGGGGCACGGCATGGGAACGGCTGGTCTCATACCGCGGCTGTCCGCCGTAGTAGAAGTTGTTCTTGTTCTGCCAGGCGGCGTCACCGTTGCTCACTGCGGTCAGCCCCTCGGTCCGTGAGGCGGGGGCGATCCGGTACGCGCCGCTCTCGGCGCCGTACAGGTCGTCGAAACGCGTCACCGGCTGCCCCTCGGATTGGTACACGCGCACCCAGTCGACGAGGAAATTGCTGTCCTGCTTCGTGGCCTGCTTCGTGTAGTCGACGTCGCCGACCCAGCCGTCGCCGACCTGCGTCTCCGGAATCGGGAACATCGGTCGCGAATGCATGCCGTCGACGTCCTTGCCGGCCGACGTGGGCGTCGACGACACGCCTATGCGGACCAGCGGATAGGTGCCCGGCTTGAGCCCTCGTGGATGCGGTAGCGGTTCTTGTATTCGAACTGCAGCCACCGCTCGCCGGTGCTGTTGTGCACGGCGTAGTTGTCGTCCTGCTTGCCGTCGCTGATCGCCGCGATGTTGGTCGGGTCGAGGCCGTACACATACGGCAACTTGCCGAGCGCGATGTTGCGCGTCTCCTGCGCGTCCGGCAGGGTCTCGCCGTCCTTGAGCTTGGCGATGACCTCGATTTCGCGCAAGCCCACGCCGTTGCCGTATCCCTTCCATGAGGAGTTCGTGTTCTGGATGCAATGGCCCTTCTGCCAGATGCGCACGTACCGCGCGGTGACGGGCGTGGTCAGGTTGATGGTCTGCGCGGCGAGCTTGGTTGCGGCGGTTTCCTCGACGTCGGCGGTGCCGAACAGCACGTTCGCGTCGGAGAAGTCCTCGTTGGAGGACACTTCGACCTTGATGCGCTTGAACGTGTTCAGCGCGTTCTCATACCCATTGCGGTACAGGTTGATGGAGTGTATCTCTCTCGGCTCGCCGAAATCATATTGCAGGTATACGTCGTCCCAGCTGGCGTATCCGTTGTTTTCCGCGCTGCCGTTCTCTTCTCCGGCGATGATTTTGGTGATGTTGCTGTCGGTCGGGCCGAATCCGGTGTCGCCGTCGCCGATCAGATGCGTGCTGTTGGTCGTGGGCAGTTTGCCGGTAAGTATGTTGCCTGTGGTGGGTTCGGCGGCCACCGCGACTGCGGCTGCAACCGAAACGGCCAACGCGCATGTGGCGGATATGGTCGTGATACGGCGGAATAATTGTCTCATGGTCTCTCCTTCGAGCAGCTGTTACGGGTATGGGCTGTTTTAAGCTCGAAGGTCGAAGACAACCGGCAGAGACAAGGCGGGATGATGAGCGAAACCAAGGGTGCGGAAGAGGCCGAGGCGAAGGTCGAGAAGATGTTCGAGTACGGCTACCGCAAGTCGAATTATGGTCCCGACGAGCTGGTGACCGACGCGCACGGCAATCCGATCAGCGTTGTGGACGCGATGCTGTCGGCCGAGAAGGCTGCCGCGACGGAGACGGTCACGCCGCATCTGTGCTATTACAGTCCGCGCATCCCCGGCAATACCGGGTCGGCGATTCGCCTGTGTGCGGTGACCGGCACCATCCTGCATCTGGTGGAGCCGCTGGGGTTCAATCTTCGCGATACCAAGCTGCGTCGTGCCGGGCTTGACTATCATGACATGGCTCACGTGGTGTTGCATCCGAACTTCGACAATCTGGTCGAGTCGATGCCGAATTCGCGCATCATCGCGTTCACCGCGCATGCGACGAAACTGTATACCGAGGTCGAGTACAAGCCGACCGACATTCTGCTGTTCGGGCCGGAGCCGGGCGACATTCCCGACCCGATGGACATCATGGCCGGCCCGCACGTGGCCGAGCAGGTGCGGCTGCCGATGCGCCCGAGCCTGCGCAGCCTGAACCTCACCAACTGCGCCTCCATCGCCATCTACGAAGCCTGGCGCCAACTAGGGTTCAAGGGCGGAGCGTAGGGAGGAAGCCCAGTGGGCTTCCGAGTAGCGACGCCGAGCAAGTCCCGACAGGGACGAGCGAGGAAACCATGAGCCTCGCGAGGCAAAATCACAATTGCCGGCAGTGCGCGAGCACGAAGTGCGTCACTGTGCGTGGAAGTCGTCACTGTGCGTGGACGCACACTCAGTGACGATTCCTGAAAAACATTGCAATATCAAGGGTTTGCCGGTACGTCACTGTGCGTGGGCACACGCACAGTGACGCTGCCCACGCACAGTGACGCGTTGTTAGCGTATGTGTAGCCCCTTATACCTCGCAATCCATGACGATTTCCACGTCACGATGCATTTCCCGGTCGGCATGAAGCCCTCGGAGGCGTGGTTTAAACAGCGCAACCATTCCACTCACCGCTTGAATCAATATCCGATATATCTTGTCTCGATCCATGAGACAAGTCGCGGATTGCGTGCCATACCAGGGCAAAAACACCCATTTTTGCCTTGGTATGGCACAGGCGATTTCGGCATCAATTATCTACGGCATACGGTTTCGGCCATTTTCCAACAATATCGCGAAACAGCCAACTGCCACGACATGGATTCTAAGCGCTTACATCTCATTCTGTGGCACAAATTGTGCCACACTAGGCTCAAAACACCCATTTTCGCCCTGGTGTGGCACACAATCGAGGACGAGACCGCTCCATAAATCACGCCCGGCCATCTGCGAACCCCAGCCGAGCCCACGACCATGTCAGAGCCGCGCCTGGTACAGGGCAAAGTCAGCAAGGCGGCGTGACGACAACATCTACCGATGCACGTCGAAGACCCACAAGGCCCACGTCTCATGGTCATACGGCCGCACGAACACACGATAGCTATGCTCTCAAGCCCCGTACAAGCTTTAAATCACATGTTTCCAGCCCTGGGATTTCCGGTCTGATTAGTGTCGAAGATGATATTTAACAGCCACATTGTCATGTTCCATGATGATCGAATCCCTGATGAATTGATCAGAGGATATGCCACCATACATGGTTTTTCTGTTCGTCAGCAAAGTGAAACCCTCAGCACCAGTAAGATCATTGACATTACGCAGCTGTGCCCCTGAACCTCTCAAAGGCGCATAACCGCCTCGTTCGGATACATTCCCGGAATCGTAGAAACGATAATACCGGCAATCACGGTAGTAGTAGGCGGCCTCTATGTACGCGTATTCATTGACTGCCACTACAGGGTGTTCCCGCGAACACGTTACCTGAGAGCTCAGCTGTCGGGAAGCCGGGACGGATGAGGAATCATAATTGAAATTGCCGAGCGACCACAATGACGCTACTCCGGCTGTCAAAACCGCTAAGGTAATCGCATATGTTACAGCGGAGATTATCCGAACATGCAATTCGGTCATCGTTCCTTCTGCCGATGTCGTCTCGCTACGAATGGGGACGCTTTTCCTGTTCCCACGATATGCAATGCCTAGTGCGAATGTGGCGGCAAGTGCCGCATAAAAAAACATGCACAATAGACTGCAGTACCGTATCGAGAAAAAGCCGGAGCCATGCATGATTAGCTCCTTGACCGACGAGTACAAGGCCATCGACATCACAGGAAAGCCAAACAGAGCATACAGCAGTGAGAGCATGCTCAACGAACGTCCCGTAAGTGAACTACGGAAATGAAACTTAGCGAGCAACACTGCAATGCCAGCCACAATGCACATCAGAATCAGCGAAACCAAAGCCGGTATGTTCTTTTCAGGCAGCCCCACCATCATGGCACTGTAAATAGACGCCATCTGTGCCATATTCAGCTGCCGGGTAACAGGAGGCAATGCCGGATGCGACATTTGGTTAATCAAAAACGGCATCCACGGAACGTACAGAATTACCGAGAACACATACACGAATACCCATCGCCATGCCCGGTAACGCTTGGGGACGTCCTCTCGTCTATCCTGACCGCCCACAGAAACCAGACTGGCTCGAGACCTGTGAACCACACGGCAGGCGAGGCATGTAAGCCAAATCACATGCGTCATCCAAATCAATGCGGTCAGATAACGTATACATGCCCAGCGCCACGATCACGCCGTAAATTACCCACCAGCGCAAACGACTTTTCCCCGTATGTTCCTCAGGAACTGCGAATCCGTCATTTCCCGTCGTATTCGCGGCCAGCCTTGCATCCTCGTCGACTCGGATGTTCTTACCCGCGCCGGCGCTGGCTGTAGCAAACATCGGGGAATCGTCAACAGCCCGCAGCAGTGCGTATGTGCCGAACACGGAGAGCAAAGACGCAAGCGAATACATGCGCAGCTCATAACCGAAACGCAACGCGAAAACACCAACGGTTAGAACAGGCAGGCACAGCATCGTCACGCGTGTTCCGAACATGCGCCTCAGCAACAACGCCATGGCGGCAATGCATGCTCCCAAGAACAGACATCCCAACAGCCGCATGAGAGGCACATCGCCGCCGACCAAGTTCATCCACAGTTTCAGAGCCACATAATATAGAGGCGGATGCACATCCACTGCCGTAAGTGCGAGCATGTCCCTCCATGACCGACCGCATATCAGCAATGAATATCCCTCATCGAACCATATCGACTGATTCCTTCCCATGAAGAAACTGAGTACCGTGGCAAGTATTGCGGCAACAGCTACGCACACAGGAAACATCCAACGGACGCGTTCGCTCCTCGTCAGCAAACGACCTGAAGCGGCATGGATCGCACGAAAGAGCCTGACATACCGAGATGTGCTGGAATCATTTGTATCGTTCACATGTTCATTATGCCATGGTCAAAGTGACTATTCGAGATGATCACAAAAACTGTATGGCCGTCCATCATGAGTAACGAACGGCCATACAGGTGGGGCAAGGCAAAGGACCGCTGGCGCACCGAACCGCCGCGCAGCCCGTCAGTTCTTGAAGCTGTGGATCGGGGCCGGGATACGGCCGCCGCGGGTCACGAACGCCTCGCAGCTCGTCTGGTTCACCGGCATGATCGGAGCGTAGCCCATCAGACCGCCGAAGTTGGCCATCTCGCCAACGCCCTTGCCCGCTACGGGGATCACGCGCACGGCGGTGGTCTTCTGGTTTACCATGCCGATGGCGGCCTCGTCGGCGATCATGCCGGAGATCGTGGCGGCGCTGGTGTCGCCGGGGATGGCGATCATGTCAAGGCCGACCGAGCACACGCAGGTCATGGCCTCCAGCTTCTCCAGCGTCAGGCAGCCGGATGCCGCCGCGTCGATCATGTTCTTGTCCTCAGAGACGGGGATGAACGCGCCGGACAGACCGCCGACGTAGCTCGACGCCATGATGCCGCCCTTCTTGACCTGGTCGTTGAGCATTGCCAACGCCGCCGTGGTGCCGGGAGCGCCGACCTGCTCCAGGCCGATCTTCTCCAGCACTTCGCCGACCGAATCGCCGACCGCGGGCGTCGGAGCCAGCGACAGGTCGATGATGCCGAACGGGATGCCGAGGCGGCGCGAGGCCTCCTGAGCCACGAGCTGGCCGACGCGCGTGATCTTGAACGCGGTACGCTTGATTGTCTCGCACAGGAACTCGAAATCACGGCCGACCGCCGCGTCGAGCGCGCGAGACACCACGCCGGGGCCAGACACGCCGACGTTGATGACCGCATCGCCTTCGGTCACGCCGTGGAAACCGCCCGCCATGAACGGGTTGTCGTCGGGCACGTTGCAGAAGGCGACGAACTTGACGCATCCGTAAGAGTCGTTGTCGGCGGTGCGCGCGGCGATGTCCTTGATGATGTGGCCGAGCAGTTCGACGGCGTTCATGTCGATGCCGGTCTTGGTGGAGCCGACGTTGACGGACGAGCAGACGATGTCGGTCTCGCTCAGCGCCTTGGGCAGCGAGCGGATCAGCAGCTCCTCGGCGGGGGTCATGGACTTCGACACCAGTGCGGAATAGCCGCCGATCAGGTCGACGCCGACTTTCTTGGCGGCACGATCGAGCGCGTGCGCGATCTTGACGAAATCGTCCTCGCTCTTGCATGAGCTCGCGCCGACCAGCGAGATCGGGGTGACGGTGATGCGCTTGTTGACGATCGGAATGCCGTAGTCCCGCTCGATCGCCTCGCCGGTGGCGACCAGGTCCTTGGCGTAGGTAGTGATCTTGTCGTAGATGTTGTCGCACACCTTGTCGACGCTGTCCGCCGCGCAGTCAAGCAGCGAGATGCCCATCGTGATGGTGCGCACGTCAAGCTTCTCCTGCTCGATCATCTGGTTGGTCTCACGGACCTCCATGATATTCAGCATGATTCGTTCCTTTCGAGACTCAGACGCGGTGCATCTTCGTGAAGATCTCCTCGCGCTGGCAGCGGATGCGCACGCCGATCTGCTCGCCGAGCTTGTCCAGGTCCTCGACGATCACGCCGAACTCGTTGTCCGCGCCGGAGTAGTCGACGATCATCATCATGTTGAAGAAGCCGTCGATGATGGTCTGTGAGATATCCAGCACGTTGACCTTGTGATCGGACAGGTACGTGCACACGCGCGCGATGATGCCGACCGTGTCCTGGCCGACGACGGTGATGATTGCCTTGTTCATGGGACTCCCCCGCTCGAAACCGATTACTGCAAGTAGTGTCAAGTATATGGAGCGGGCGTGAAATACTGCCGAACCGTCCATTTGGGCGTGTCCGCAGGCCATCGGCCGAATCCGCCGTCGGCATTGTTCACGCGGGGATCATCCAGGCGCAAACGGACAATCGTCCACAATGTGAGCAGTATTACCATCGCTTTCATAAGTCGACTACACCTTTACATCAAGCACAGCGGTGTGTGAGCGCATCGCTGGGGCCACAAGCTCGGGCGACGACGCCCACGCACCCCGCTACCCGCGAGCATATCGACCACGCACCGCACAATCGGCCGCCGCGTCGGCTCGTATCAGAGATTGAATGAATTAGAGGGGTTAGACTTTCATGTCTGCTACTGCTACCGCGGCCGTGTCCAAGGCCGGCGCGGTGAAGAAGGACTCGGTTCCCGAGATCATCGCCGCCTCCATGGTCGGCACCGCCATCGAGTTCTACGACAACTACTGCTATTCCATCGCAGCCGCCAGCTATTTCGGCACTATTTTCTTCCCGGCCGCATCGAAGGCCAATCCGGCGCTGGGCACGATGTACGCGTTCCTGACGTTCGCCGTCTCGTTCCTCGCCCGCCCGTTCGGCTCCATGCTGTTCGGCCACTTCGGCGACAAGATCGGCCGCAAGACCACGCTGGTCGTCGCCCTGATGACGATGGGTATCTCCACGTTCGTCGTCGGCCTGCTGCCAGGCTATGAGCAGCTGGGCGCCTTGTCCATCGTCATCCTGTGCATCTGCCGCGCCTGCCAGGGCGTGGGTCTCGCCGGCGAATGGTCCGGTGCCGCGCTGGTCGCTACCGAGAACGCCCCGGCCAACAAGCGCGCCCTGTACGGCTCCTTCCCGAACCTCGGCGCCCCGATCGGCTTCTTCTGCGCCTACGGCCTGAACCTGCTGCTCGACTCCACGCTCGGATCCACGGCCATGCAGGCCTGGGGCTGGCGTATCCCGTTCCTGTGCTCCGCAGTGCTCGTCATCATCGGCCTGTACGTGCGTCTGCGCATGACCGAGACCCCGATCTTCCGCAAGGCAGTCGAGCAGGACCGCGTGGTGAAGCACCCGCTGCGCTCGCTGCTGCCGTACTGGAAGGAAGTGCTTCTGATAACGCCCGAATTCTTGCGCACTTTCGGATTCCGGCCCTGACGTAAGAGGGCATGGCCCGCGTCCTGTGTACGA
>ENA-OWOD01001030-OWOD01001030.1-gut-metagenome-genome-assembly--contig:-NODE-1030-length-13156-cov-3.817570_pt1 | contig 13156 bp, 7 predicted proteins | sample MGYA00248256_ERZ651792 | MGnify/ENA primary metagenome ERZ651792 (study PRJEB26908, sample SAMEA4031714) | gut metagenome | biome: gut; feature: normal infant; material: stool | place: China | collected 2015...
CTTAGTCTACTCGACTGTATGCAACAAACGTTTGAACACTTTTTGAACACCGCAACCGTGATGAAGTCTCCAAAGCCCCTTTCTATCAGTATTTTTGATTACTTAAAACGGTTCGATTCCGGTCTACGGCAGCTTTTGGAACAGAACCTGATTGGTTCTGTTCTTTTTTTGTAAACAGCGTGGCAAATTTCGTTTCGTCTTGCCACAATAACTGCAAAAGAAGCAGACTCCCAGCAAAACCGGAGTCTGCTTCTTTTATATGCTCTTTTATATCTTTTTATGCTTCCGCAGCTTTCTCAAGCTGCTCTTTTTCCCTTGCCTCTTCTTCTCCCTCTTCTACAAAACGAGATGGAAGCACCGGATAAAAATCTTCCGGATGGGAAGCAAAGACCGCACCGCTGTATGCAGGCATTCTTACTTTCAAAATACCGTCTTTTACATGGTAGAATAAAATTCCTGCATTGTAGCCGTCCTCTGTTGTTATAATAGGACGTCCCATAATATCTTCATCTGTGATGCCTAACTGCCATACCGGAATTTCTATCGCAGACGGTTGTGGCAAATTGGAAATAACTGTCACTGTCTGGTATCTGTCCCACATACGGCCATAGGCAATCTGCTGGTTTGCCGCAAATAATGGCTTTACAGCGCCTTTTCGCAGTGCAGGAAGACGTTTGTGGATACCGGCCATATAACGGTGGAATTCCATTAATTCCAGGTCTTCTCTTCCCCATGGATAAGTTCTTCTGCTGTCCGGATCGGTCCAGCCGCACACACCGGCCTCATCGCCGTAATACAGTGTAGGAGCACCCGGCCAGGTCATCTGAATCATGACCGCCTCTCTCATAACACATTTCTTTACATTTTCAGAAGCACGTTCCGGTCCCATACTTCCGATACGGCCTACTACCTGGTTGGTCCTTGTAAGGAAGCGGGAGTGGTCGTGATTTGACAGCTGGTTCATGGCTGTAAACACCGTGTTGGTCTGCATCCGGCTCATATGATAAGCCATGGCATCAAAGAAAGACTGTCCATTTCCGTAAAGACCGCCATTATAGCTGTCACTGTGCTTTTCCATACCTGTCAGGAACCATGTGACCGGCTCCATAAAGGCATCATAGTTCATAATAGAGTCCCACTCATCTCCCTGAAGCCAGCCGGACGGGTCGCCGTAATGCTCTGCAAGGATCAGTGCCTGGGGATTTGCCTCTTTTACCGCCTTTCTGAATTTTTTCCAGAAAGCGTGATTATATTCTGCTGTATGTCCCAGATCTGCCGCTACATCCAGACGCCAGCCATCTACGCTGTAAGGCGGAGACACCCATTTTTTTGCCACATTTAAAATATACTCAACTAATTTATCAGAGCCTTCATAATTCAGCTTTGGCAGGGTATCATGCCCCCACCATCCGTCATAGGTGCGGTTGTAAGGCCATGCTTTATCACTGTTGTCATGAAAATGGAAAAAGCTGTGATAAGGGCTGTCCTTGGAAATATAGGCCCCTGGCTCATAATCACCGGAACGCTCATAGATCTGCTCTGCATCCAGCCATTTATTAAAGGATCCGCAGTGATTGAACACACCGTCTAAGATCACCTTCATGCCGCGGTTGTGTACTTCTTTTACGAATTCCGCAAAAAAGGCATCACTGGCTTCCAGGTTTTCACGATCTGCGGAGCGCACTACATACCGCTCTGCTTTTGTGTTATCCGCAGCATTCTGATCCACCATGGAACCGCCGTCTTTTACGATCTTTCCAAAATGAGGATCAATATGTTCATAATCCTGGCAGTCGTATTTATGGTTGGACGGGGATACGAATACCGGGTTTAAATAAATAACTTCTACGCCCAGGCTCTTGATATAGTCCAGTTTGTCCCACACGCCCTGAAGGTCGCCGCCGTAAAAACAGCCTACGTCCATAGTAGAAGGATTTCTGCTCCAGTCTTTTACCTGGTAAACCGGTTTGCCAATATAGACATACTCACAGGACTGTACATCATTGGTCGGATCTCCATTGCAGAAGCGGTCTACAAAGATCTGGTACATCACGGCACCTTTTGCCCAGTCCGGAGTGTGAAAACCAGGTGTGATCTTAAAATCAAACTGGTCCGTGTCCTGATCAGAAACTCCCAGACGGTTATACTGACAGACTTCTGTTCCCTTTACTATTTTAAAATGATACAGGATCTGTTCCTCTCCTGCTGTCATTGTGTGCTCATAATAATCAAAAAGAGTATCTGAGACAGTTTTTTTCATCTCTGTCTCTTTCTTTCCCTCTATATAATAAACATGATCCACATCATCCTTTGCCGTGCGCATTCTCACTACAACTTTATCATGAATATCCGGCTCTGCAGGCATACGGTAATCCTGAGTTTCTGCTGAAAACAGGGCATCCCTGTTTATCTGAATATTATTTTTCACAGGTTTTTCCTCTTTTATATTTATTATTAAATCCATAATTATTTTAAATCAATTTTTTCAAATATGCAACACACCGGTATACCGGTTATTAACTTTCTTCTCTTTATTTTCCATTTTTTTCCACATATCCAGATATGCGAAAAGCCTGGCGGGGTAGCCAGGCTTTTCAGGAGAAGGTATTTCGTTTCTTATGGGGTGTAGCAAAAACTATATAATGTATTGGGGGGTTACATCTATTATAATAGCATAACTCCCCACAAAAGTGTGCACAAAGATATATTTTTTTCACGGTTTTTCGCTGTCAATTTTAACAGCTGCTTTTTGCTGTATTTTTACATCTCACCATCATTGTGCATGACAGGTTCGTGATTTTTAAACAAAGCCTCGAATTCTTCCTGTCCGATCTTCTCTTTTTCGATGAGAAGGGCTGCACAGGAATGAAGTACATCTTCATGTTCCAGAATGATATTTTTCGCCTTGGTGTAGCATTCATCTACGATCCGCTTTACTTCTTCGTCGATCACATCTGCGATCTCGTTTCCGTAGGACTTGGTGTGTGCCAGATCACGGCCGATAAATACTTCGTCCTCATCACTGCCATACTGGATCATTCCCACACGATCAGACATACCATACTGGGTGACCATGGCTCTTGCAAGCTTGCTTGCCTGCTTGATATCCTGGGAAGCACCGGTGGTCACATCTTTAAAGATGATCTCCTCTGCAATACGTCCGCCCAGGTCTACCATAATGTTCTGAAGCATCTTACCCTTTGTATTAAACATTTCATCCTTTTCCGGAAGCGGCATGGTATAACCAGCTGCGCCAACACCGGTAGGAATAATGGAAACGGTATGCACAGGACCTACATCAGGAAGCACATGGAACAGGATCGCATGGCCTGCCTCATGGTAAGCAGTGATCTTCTTGTCTTTCTCAGAGATCACACGGCTCTTCTTCTCAGCACCGATGCCAACCTTTACAAATGCCTTGTCAATATCTGCCTGGCGGATAAAGCGGCGGTTGTCTCTTGCGGAAATGATTGCTGCCTCATTCATCAGGTTTTCCAAATCTGCACCTGTAAATCCAGCTGTTGTCTGGGCTACTCTGCGAAGGTCTACATCTTCACTTAAAGGCTTTTCTTTGGAATGTACCTTTAAGATCTCTTCTCTTCCCTTTACATCCGGGCGGCCTACAGCCACCTTACGGTCAAAACGTCCCGGACGAAGGATCGCCGGATCAAGGATATCCACACGGTTAGTAGCAGCCATAACGATAATGCCTTCATTGACACCGAAACCATCCATCTCAACCAGTAACTGGTTTAATGTCTGCTCTCTCTCATCATGTCCGCCGCCCATTCCGGTACCTCTGCGACGGGCCACTGCATCGATCTCATCAATGAAAACGATACATGGTGCATTTTTCTTTGCTTCTTCAAACAGGTCGCGGACACGGGAAGCGCCCACACCTACGAACATTTCTACGAAATCAGAACCGGAAATGGAAAAAAATGGAACTCCCGCTTCTCCGGCTACTGCCTTTGCAAGAAGGGTCTTACCGGTTCCCGGAGGGCCTACTAACAGGGCACCCTTTGGAAGCTTCGCACCGATCTTGGTGTACTTTCCAGGATTGTGAAGGAAATCCACGATCTCAGTTAAAGACTCTTTTGCTTCATCTTCACCTGCCACATCTTTAAAAGTAATTCCTGTTTCTTTCTGGACGTACATCTTGGCGTTGCTCTTGCCTACGCCCATAATTCCGCCGCCGCCCATACGCTTCATGGTAAAGTTCATAATAAACAGCAGGAACAGGAATGGAAGTGCATAACTTAATATTTCTAACAGTAATGCATTGGAAGTATTATTTTCCCTGTTTGTAACAACGTTGTTCTTTAAAATACGGTCTACAAACTGGTAATCTCCTTCCAGACGTACTACATAGTACTTCATCTGCTGGGAATAGTTGGTGTCATCTGCCTTTGGCTTTACCTCAATAATGGTGCTTCCAACGCTGATGGACTCTACCTTGCCATTTTCTACCATGTTTACAAACTCATTGTAAGACAGTTCCTGACGCTGTCTGGCGTTGACAGTGGAGTTCATCCAGCCCACGATCAGGATCGTCAGCAATGCAGCGATCACCAGCATGGTAATGGTTTGCCAATTACTGTTCTGATTCTGTTTGTTGTTATTATCCATACTGTATAAATTCTCCCTCTAACAGGCTTTTTCGTGCACGCATAAAATGTGCCAGAGCCTATTCTTTTCTATTATAATGTGAGTCTAACCATAAATCAAGGAAAGAACTATTAAAATTCTGAAAACAAAAGCAGGATCTTCCCCTTCATCTCCACTTTAGATTATTAGTTTTTTAAGATTTTTACATTTTTTTGAAAAAAGTCCCTAGATTTCTGATTTCCATAGTTGTATAATATATCAGTTTTTAATAAAACCGTAAACAAAAACCTATACCCAACTTACCACTAAAAGGAGGTTCCCCACTATGCCAGTAAAATACGTATTCGTAACCGGCGGCGTTGTTTCCGGACTTGGAAAAGGCATTACCGCAGCTTCCCTTGGCCGTCTTTTAAAAGCCAGAGGTTACAAAGTTACCATGCAGAAATTTGACCCCTACATCAATATCGATCCAGGTACCATGAACCCGGTACAGCACGGCGAAGTTTTCGTTACCGATGACGGCGCTGAAACTGACCTTGACCTTGGACATTATGAGCGTTTCATCGATGAGAGCCTGACTAAAAATTCCAACGTAACTACCGGTAAAGTTTACTGGACCGTTCTGCAGAAAGAGCGCCGTGGAGACTTTGGCGGAGGTACGGTACAGGTCATCCCCCACATCACCAATGAAATTAAGAGCCGTTTCCACCGCAATTATAATGATAACGAAACCGAGATTGCCATCATCGAAGTTGGCGGTACTGTTGGCGACATCGAAAGTCAGCCATTCTTAGAGGCGATCCGCCAGTTCCAGCATGATGTTGGCCCAGGCAACACCTGTCTCATCCACGTCACCCTTATCCCTTATTTAAAAGCATCTGAAGAATTAAAGACCAAACCAACCCAGGCAAGCGTAAAAGACCTGCAGGGAATGGGAATTCAGCCGGACATCCTGGTATGCCGTTCCGAGCATCCGTTAGATGACAATATCAAGAGCAAGATCGCATTATTCTGTAATGTACCAAAGACCCATGTTCTTCAGAACCTGGATGTAGAAGTTCTTTACGAGGTTCCTCTTGTAATGGAAGAAGAGCATCTGGCACAGGTTGCCTGCGAATGCTTAAATCTGCCATGCCCGGAACCAGACTTAAAAGACTGGACCGCTATGATCGATGCATGGAAGCATCCTGAAAAAGATGTGACCGTTGCGCTGGTAGGAAAATATACACAGCTTCATGACGCTTATATCTCTGTTGTAGAAGCATTGAAGCACGGTGCTGTTGCCAACAGGGCACAGGTACACATTAAATGGGTAGACTCTGAGACTGTAACTTCTGAAAATGTAGATGAAAAATTAGGAGATGTTTCCGGTATCCTGGTACCGGGCGGCTTCGGCGACCGTGGTATTGACGGCATGATCTGCGCCATCCGCTATGCAAGAGAACACCAGATTCCGTTCCTCGGCCTCTGCCTTGGCATGCAGCTTTCCATCGTAGAATTTGCAAGAGATGTGATCGGCTGGAATGACGCCCACAGCGTAGAATTGGATCCTGCTACTACTCATCCTGTGATCCACCTGATGCCAGATCAGGACGGTATCGAAGATATCGGCGGTACCTTAAGACTTGGTTCCTATCCATGTGTTCTGGATAAAAATTCCAAGGCTTACGGTCTTTACGGCGAAGAAACCATCCATGAGCGCCACAGACACCGTTATGAAGTAAACAACGATTACCGTACTTTCCTTACAGAGCATGGCATGATGTTATCCGGTATGTCTCCTGATAACCGTATTGTAGAAATGATCGAACTGCCAGATCACCCATGGTTCGTAGGAACCCAGGCTCATCCGGAACTGAAGTCCCGTCCAAACCGCCCACATCCACTGTTTAAGGGATTCATTGAGGCATCTTTAAAAAATCAGGACAAATAATAAACAGTAAATTAAAAACCTGGCTGAATAAAAACTATTAAAAAAACACATCCTGTTTACAGCAAGACAGATCACTGATCCAAAAGCTGTTTACAGGAGGTGTTTTTTTATGGAAAAATATAATTTCAAAGACAATTCTGATCTAAAAAATAATACGGCTGAAAATCTCTTTGATGACTCAGACATCCAGGCCTGCTCCGCCACCGACTGCACCGGCCTGATCCCGGCACTGCCACAGGACGAAGCAGAGGTGGAAGCATATGAGGATATTTATCCCTATATCACCAAAGCACAGAAAACGCAGAAACCATAAGATCATTTTTCTTTTACAACTGCATTTTCAAAGCAGATCTCTTTGTCTACCCATTCCTTCATATTATCATGAACGGTAACTTCCAGATTTTCTGCTTTCACATTCTTGGCATTCTTCACATAGATGCCATTGATCTTTCCTTCCTGGAAATCCGGACCGCAGCATGGGCGGAAATCATATCCTTTAATAGGATATTTGGTAGTTTTTTCCAGTTCCAGACGGATATTATTTAATGTAAGATCTTCTATAGGCGCACTGTCCTTTCCTGCAATATAAATACTGCCTTCGCCCTTGCAGCGCACATTGGTAATAGATAATCCTTTGATCTTTCCGGAAGGGATCTCATCTTTCCTGTTGATGGAAGCAATATTGATAGGCTCTGCAAAGCCCCACCAGCACTCAGACACATTTTTTGTACGGATCACACAATTATTGATCAGAACATTTTCAATATTTCCCTGGTCTCTTAACTGGAAGGAAATACCTCTGTTCGTATCATAAATACTGCAGTTATCAATGATGATATCCTTAAAATCATCTACACTTTCTGTACCGATTTTAATGGCAGCACTGGTAGATGCCAGTGTACAGCCGGAGATCACAATATCTTCACAGGGACCATAGTGATGATTTGCTTCTGTAGTCTTTAATACGATACAGTCATCTGCTGCCTCAATATGGCAGTTGCTGATACGTACATGTTTACAGTGGTCCGGGTCAATGCCATCACAGTTTGCCATCATACGGTTATTTAAAATACGGACACCGCTGATCTCCACTTCTTCACATCCAACCAGGTGAGTGGTCCAAAATCCGCTCTTTCTGATCGTTACATTCTGGATGGTCAGATGGGTACAGTGTTCCATCAGGATCAGAGGAATTCGAGGATAGAAGGCACCATCGATCTGATCTTCTCTTACCTCTCCATAATAAATTTCTTCTGAACCATCGATCACACCGCCGCCACTGATGCGTACTCCGTCTGTATCCCTGGAATAGATAAAATACTGCCGCGGTTTTCCATCATACTCGCAGTTTACAAAAGTAGGAACTTCTACCATATGGTCATGTCCCCGCTTTGCCAGCTCACTGATATACTGGTAATCATTCAGATCTTCACTGGCCTTAAGTACAGCCCCTGTTTCTACCACCAGTTCTACATGACTTTTTAATACGATGGAACCGGAAAGATAGGTGTGACCTCCTTCCATTATAACTACACCACCGCCCTGCTCACTGCACAGGTCAATGGCTTTCTGTATAACATGGGCATCATTGGTCTTTCCATCACCTGCTGCCCCCAGCTCCATAACACGATATCCCATTTTGCCTTTGCCTCCTTAAAATAAGATCATAAATCATATGATTTTATTTTCCATTTTTATCCAAAATAGTCAATCCGAAAAACCGTGTCGTTCTGCCACATTTCCGTGTTTTCACAATTTTACGGTTTTTTCCATTTATAAACTGCTTAGTGTCCCAAAGAAGTAATATAATCCGTAGGCGTCATTCCCGTCTGCTTTTTAAACAGCTGTGAAAAATACTGGGGATTGTTTCCACAGCCTACCTGCTCCGCTACATTTTTTATCGGTTCCTCCGGATTTTTTGCGATCAGTTCCTTGGCCTTTCCAATACGCATTTTTGTAAGATACTGGGAAAATTTCTGTCCGGTTTCTTTGTAAAATTTCTTGCTTACATAATCTACATTCATAAATAAATAATTTTCAGCGATCCATTTTAGCGTAAGGGCCGAATCCTGAAGGTGCTGCTCCACATAGACATAGATCTGGGATACCATAGGTGAAACTGTCTCTTCTCCTTCTTTTAAACTTACCAGGTCCCGGAATTTGTCAGAGATCATCGTTCTTAAAAGATCCAGATCTTCTTCTTTTTCCATCTTAGTCAGCCACTGGGCCAGATCTACAGTGGAAAACGTCTGAAAATCCGAAGCCATTTTCAAAAACAGATTTCCTGCCAGCTGCTTTAAAAAGTCTATATTATCAATACTGTTTAACAGTTCCACCGCCTGATCCGTCTTTTCCCGGTTGCCCTCCTGAATCTGCTGATACAGAACACGGATCTGATCAATGACCCAGTTATAATTACAGATAGCTGTAATATGAAAATGGTTTATGTAATAGATCATGCTGTAACGCAGAAGTTTTCCTGTTACCTGGGTAAGAAGTGTCTTTAAAGAAGAATAATTCTCCTCCCGGATCTCTGTTGTGATCTTCTGCCCCTCCGGTGAAAGCTGCTGCAAAAACACATGAAGATCGTCACAGGCTTTACCTGCATTCTGCATAAACAGCACCAGGGTATTTTTTACATACATTCCATACAGAATGGTCTGGGGCATTTTTTCTTCCATATATGCTTTCAACTGCTGTAAAAAAGACGGCAGACCCTGAAATTCCAGATAATACACATAAAACAGACGGTAGGCTGCAAAATGAAAATCCAGATACTGTTCATAGGGAGAAATGATCTCCTCCAGCGTCATTTTTTCATCCAGACAGTCATTGATGATACTGGAAAGTACACTGTGGAACATTCCATCATAGAGAACGAACTGCTGCTGGAGCATTTTCCGTTCTCTGGCCTGTTTTTCATGATCTTCCCGGCACTGTTCAATACACTCCAGGATCTGTGTTTCATTACATGGTTTTAAAAGATAATGGCGGATACCATAGCTCATGGCTTCCTTGGCATACTCAAACTCCCCATAACCGGATAAAATAATAAACTGGATCTGCAGGTCAGTCTGACGGATTTTGCGGATCAGTTCCAAGCCTCCCATACCTGGCATACGGATATCCGTAAGTACGATATCCGGTGACTCATCCAGGATCATATCATAGGCTTCGATCCCATTTTTACAAAGTCCGATCACTTCAATGTCATGTTTTTTCCAGTCAATAATATTAAAGATCGTCTCTCGTATAATACGTTCATCATCTGCAATCAGTAATTTCAGCATGTCTCTTCTTCCTTCCGAAACGGCATTTTGATTGTTGCCACTGCAAAATCATGTTCATTTGATAATGTAAGTCCATACTCTTCCCCAAATAAAAGCCGGATCCTCTGGTCGATATTTAACAGACCAATTCCAAACCCATGAGGGCTTCTGCTTTTATTTTTTAATTTTTCCAGCAATTCCTCTTCAAAATTGGAACCTTCATTTCTCACCTGGATCGTAAGAACTCCCTCTTTTACCTCTGCCTGCAAATAAATATGACACACCTCCGTCATTTCTTCCATGCCATAGTGAATGGCATTTTCTACCAGAGGCTGAATGGTAAGAGGCGGGATCATTCCCTCTTTTGCTTTCTCATCTGTGATCACCTTAAACTCCAGCCGTTCCTCAAACCGGATCTTCTGGATGGTGATATAAGAGTCTACCAGTTCCAGTTCATAGGCCAGTGTTACCAGGGTCTTCTGGCTGGAAAGGGAAACTCTTAAAAGATTTCCCAGAGACTCTACCATCTGGGAGATCACTTCATTTCCCATGGCTTTCGCTCTCCAGTTAATCGTTTCCAGTGTATTATACAGAAAATGGGGGCTGATCTGGGAACGCAGCGCTTTTAACTGCGCATCCTTTGCCAGGATCTCATTTACATAATTGACCTTTACCAGATTTTGGATCCTTAATGCCATCTGATGAAACTGATGGTGCAAAGCGCCGATCTCATTAGGCTGTGATCCGTAATCCTCTTCCTCCGGTTCCAGTTCCAGCTCATTCTGGGTAAACAGTTTCATTTTCTGGATCAGGGCATCAAACTGGCGGATGATCCCCCGGATCAGACGACTGGAAAGATACCAGATAAACAAAATCCCAACCAGAAAGATCATAAATGTAGTCTGCATGGAAACGGTAAGCGCACCTGCAACTTCATCAAAGGGCGCCAGTGTCACATAACTGTACTGATAATGGGGAAGCGTTCCTTTCACGGCAAAATATTTATGACCATCATAAGAAACGATCTTATAGGTAGTAAAAGGATCTGTAATCAGCTCCTCTGCCCTCTGATCCGTTAAAGAAGAGGAAGCATAGATCAGGCTTCCGCTCTGATTGGCGATCACCACTTTCTGATCCTTATACTGGGAAGCAAAACGGACTGCCTCAGATACTACCTGTTCCAGGTCCAGGCCGATCACCATATTTCCCAAAGGCTCCAAAGACATGTTCCGGATCTGACGTACATTCCTGCTGAGAAGCATATAAGGCTGCCTGGTAGCATGGGTCCAGGTAACTGCTCCCTCTTTCTCATAACCGTTCTGTATTGCTGCATCTAACAAAAAACCGGGTGTCCGCTTTAACGTGACCCAGTTGGTACAGTTCACATATTCCCCGTTTTTGCTGTAAACAGCTGCATAAGCAATGCCATTGGACCGGAAAAGAGTTGCGTATTCTGTAAGGGCATTATTAATGGTACGGTTATATTCTGTGATCGCCGGCGCGTCTTCCGGTGACGGAAGATCTGACAGACAATCCTGAATAGAAGAAGAACCAAGGATCAGATTAGAAATATATTCTGCATTTTCCATTTTCTGGGAAATCTGAGCTGATGTCACGGAAAGTCTGGATGCCATAGAGTCAAAAAGAAGCTTATTATAGGCATTTGTATACAGCCGGTACCCAAACACAGCACATAACAGCATGGTCACACTGTTAAAAAGCACTATGGTAAGGATCTTATATTTTAAAGACCAGTGCCTGAACCGGCCAATTAATATGCGTATATTTTTTTTCATATATTTCCCGTTTCTTCCTTAATTATTGTATATCTCCTGACATTCACATTATACTTTTTTTCAAAAATAATTCAATTCTGCACAAAAAAGAAGTCGGTTTTTTGAACGAACTGCTCCGTTTTAACTATTAAGAACAAAAAAATTATGCGCTATAATGTGGAACATAAACAAGCAGATATCCTTTCGGACCACGAAAGGATCCAATTTCAAGGAGGTTACAATATTATGAAAAAGAAATTAGCAGTCCTTCTTACTGCAGCTCTTGCCGCTGCATCTTTAACCGCCTGCGGCGGATCTTCTTCCTCAGGCAGCTCTGACACCAGCGCAGCTGATACAAACACTTCCCAGTCTGCACAGTCAGATGGCGGCAGCAGTGATTCCTCCAGCCTGGTTATGGCATGGTGGGGAAATCAGACCAGAAATGAACGTACCCAGAAGATCCTGGACATGTACAGCGAAGAAAATCCTGGTGTTACCATTGACGGACAGTTCTCCGAATTCAACGACTACTGGAACAAACTGGCAACCGCAGCAGCAGGACATTCCATGCCAGACATCGTTCAGATGGACTACAAATATTTACAGCAGTATGTAAACAACAATCTGTTAGTTGATCTTACTCCTTACATTGAGGACGGAACCATTGATACAGCAAGCTGCAACCAGGATGTTTTAAACTCCGGTAAGGTTGGAGATGGCTTATATGCACTGTGCAATGGTATCAATGCACCAGCTCTGTTATACAACAAGACTTTACTTGATGAAAACGGTATCACTGTAAAAGACAACATGACCATGGATGAGTTCATCGCTCTTTCCAGGGAAATCGAAGAAAAAACCGGTTACAAGACCAACCTTTGCTACAACCAGAACGAGCAGTTCTTAGAGTACTTCCTTCGTGCAGATGACATTGTTCTGTACCAGGATGGAAAAATGGGCGGAGAGTCCGCTGAACCATATGTAAACTTCTTCAAACTGTATGAAGATGGTATTAAAGATGGCTGGGTCGTTGACCCTTCTGTATTTGCAGAGCGTACCATCGGTTCTGTTGAACAGGATCCATTAGTATATGGTTCCAGTCCTGAGACCATGTCCTGGTGCTCTTTCTCCTACTCCAACCAGTTAACTGCGATCAAGAACGCAGCTCCGGAAGGCACTGAGATTGGTATCACCACCTGGCCATCTGCAGATCCTGAAAAATCTGACTACTTAAAGCCAAGCCAGTTCTTCGCTATCTCTGCTGACTCCAAAAATCCTGCAGAAGCAGCAAAGATCTTAAACTACATCACAAACTCTGCAGACTGCAACAATGTACTTCTTGCTGAACGTGGAATCCCGCTGTCCAGTGATGTAGCAGAAGCTATTTCTTCTAACCTGGATGAAAGCAGCCAGCAGGTAATTGACTTCATCTACAATGTTGTAGATCCTCACTCTTCACAGGTAAATCCACCAAGTGCTGATGGTTCCAGTGAAGTAAACGATCTGATCAACAAACTGGAAGAGCAGGTATGCTACGGACAGCTGTCCGCAGAAGATGCAGGCGCACAGCT
>ENA-OWOD01001034-OWOD01001034.1-gut-metagenome-genome-assembly--contig:-NODE-1034-length-13068-cov-6.921253_pt1 | contig 13068 bp, 9 predicted proteins | sample MGYA00248256_ERZ651792 | MGnify/ENA primary metagenome ERZ651792 (study PRJEB26908, sample SAMEA4031714) | gut metagenome | biome: gut; feature: normal infant; material: stool | place: China | collected 2015...
GCAGAATTCTCCACACTGCCAGCCGTCCCCCTTTTAACGCGCCGTATTTCTCAATTGCTTCTTTCGCATACTGAGAACAGGTCGGATAAAACTTACAGGTGGAACCGCCCTTTATCGGAGACAGATATCTCTGATAAAATCTGATACCAGTGAGCAGAATCTTCTTCATAATACGTTACCCCTCATCTATAATCTTATGAAGATGGGCCAGATGGAGCATTGCGCCGACAATCTCTTTATAACCTTTTCCTTTGGCGCCTATTCTTGCTATAACAATAATATCCAATCCACATCTGAACCGTTCTTCTTGTAATCTATAGCTTTCGCGGATTAACCTCGTTAATCTGTGCCGTACTATACTGTTTCCTACTTTTTTACTTACAGATATTCCTAATCGATTCTGACCTGTCCCATTCTCCAGTACATACATAACCAGATATTTGTTGGCATAAGATGTCCCTTTTCTATATATATATTGGAAATCTTTGTTCTTTTTCAGTGATTCGGAATACTTCATTGTGTGATTCTCCTAATTATTCTGAGTAGAAGAAAAGGCCACATATATGCGGCCTACGCTGATAATTTCTTTCTTCCTTTTGCTCTTCTTGCAGCAAGTACTTTTCTTCCACCTGCTGTGCTCATTCTAGATCTGAAGCCATGTACTTTAGCTCTCTGTCTCTTTTTTGGCTGGAATGTCATCTTCATGGATATCCACCTCCTTATTTTATTCCAAGGGATGTTCTCCCTAATTTTCATAAGACATCAGCCTTGATTATATTAAAAAAACCGCTCTACGTCAAGCAATTCCGCAAATTTTTAAAATATATTTATCCACATTTTGTGGAAAACTTTGTGGATTTCTGTGGATAACGTGTGGAAATCATATATTTTTTTAGTTTTTTTCCCCTTTATATACGCATTTTTACTATGTTGATAATTGGGATTGAGTTTTCCACAGTTTCTCACATGCATCAAAGTGCACGATTAAAGATTGCCTAAAGCAACTTTTTGATGTACAATGTAGAAGAGTGGGTTTATAGGTGAAAATCCGCGAATCAGACAGATTAGGAGTAAATATGATGAATACAGTAAAGGAAAAATGGCCTGAAATTATCGAACATCTCAGGGTAGAACACGAGTTATCCAATGTATCATTCAATACATGGATACAACCGTTGAAGGTCTACGATGTTGTAGACAATACCGTATTTATATTGGTAAATATGAATGCGAGTGTAGAATATATAGAGAAAAAATATCAGCTTCCATTAAAGGTATGCATTGCGGAGACTACCGGAACTGAATATGACGTTGTCTTCATTTCGGAAGATGATGACAGACTGAATGAGATCCAGAATATGGCCATTGAAGCGAATCAGAAGAAAAAAAGCAAAAGTGCTGCGGAGAAAGCCGGGCTGAATCCGAAGTATACATTTGATACCTTCGTTGTCGGCGGGAATAATAATTTCGCCCACGCAGCTTCCCTTGCTGTTGCCGAATCTCCGGGAGAAGTATACAATCCTCTCTTCTTATATGGAGGTGTTGGACTTGGAAAGACCCATTTGATGCACTCGATCGCGCATTTTATTCTGGACAAGAATCCAAAGAAAAAAGTACTCTATGTAACCAGTGAGACATTTACAAATGAGCTGATCGAAGCTCTGAAGAACGGTAAAACCGCCGGAAACGAGTCCGCAATGTCGAAATTCCGCGATAAATACCGTAATAATGATGTACTTTTGATTGATGATATCCAGTTCATTATAGGAAAAGAAAGTACACAGGAAGAGTTCTTCCATACATTTAACCATCTGCATACTTCCGGAAAGCAGATCATCATATCGTCTGATAAGCCGCCGAAAGATATTGAGACTTTGGAGGCCAGACTTCGTACGCGCTTTGAGTGGGGTCTGATCGCTGATATTTCATCACCTAACTATGAAACCCGTATGGCGATTCTTCAGAAGAAGATCGAACTGGATCATTTGGAAAAATATAACATTCCGAATGATGTACTCGAGTATATCGCAACGAACGTTAAGACAAATATCCGAGAACTTGAAGGCTCTCTTAATAAGCTGATCGCACTTTATAAGCTGAACAATAACGAATCCATCGATATTGCGCTCGCAGCAGAAGCATTAAAAGACATCATTTCTTCGGATAATAAGAGAGAAGTTACACCGGAACTGATCCTGGATATCGTTTCCGATCATTTTGGTGTGTCTATTGCCGACCTCAAAGGCGGCAAACGTAACGCCGAGATCGTCTTTCCGCGCCAGATTGCCATGTATCTGATCCGTAATATGACAGAAACTTCATTAAAAGCAGTCGGTGTCATCCTTGGGGGAAAAGATCATTCTACCATCAAACATGGAATCGAAAAAATCGAGAACGAATTACAGGCGGACGAGACTCTTTCTAACACTATTAATATCATAAAGAAGAAGATCAACCCGGCTTAGCCTTATTTTGCTGTTTTCAGCTGTGAATAACTATGTGGAAAATCTAATTATCATATGTGGATAACTATGGGATAGCCTTGGGAAAACCACAGGATTTCTGCAACTGTCTTTAGAAACGAAAAAGTTTTCAACAACAGTTCCACACATAATCCAGTCAGATTCCACAGAGTTTTCAAAGCCGATTTTCCTTGCAAACAGTGGGCTGGAGGCACTTTTCCTCTTTTCCACATCCCCTAAGACGGCTGAGGCGGAAACTATTTTATTTATTTATCCATTACACACGTGCGAAAGGAGTTATACACACATGAAAATTACCTGCAGTAAATCTAATCTGGTCAAAGGTGTCAGTATTGTTTCCAAAGCAGTTCCTTCTAAAACAACAATGCCAATCCTTGAATGTATCTTAATCGATGCAACAACAGATATTATCAAATTAACAGCTAATGATATGGAACTTGGTATCATGACAGAAATCTCCGGAGACATCATCGATCGTGGTATGATCGCAATCGATGCGAAAATTTTTTCAGAAATCGTTCGAAAACTTCCGGATAATGAAGTAACGATCGAAACGTTAGATAATCTTCAGACCGTGATCACCTGTGAAAAAGCAAAGTTTGATATTGCCGGCAAACCTGGTGATGAATTTGCCTACTTACCGATTATCGAAAAAGAAGATTCTATCGAAATCTCTCAATTCACATTGAAAGAAGTCATTCGTCAGACTATTTTCTCAATCTCTGACAGCGAGAGCAACAAGCTTATGACCGGTGAATTGTTTGATATCAGTGACAATATTCTGAAAGTTGTTTCGCTTGACGGACACAGAATTTCCATCCGTAAGGTTCCGCTGAAGAAAAGTGTTGCGGACAGAAAACTGGTTGTACCGGGAAAAACCCTGATTGAGATCAGTAAGATCCTTTCGGGAGAAGCTGAGAATGTGGTATCGATTTCATATACAAAGAACCATATCGTGTTCGAATTTGATAATACCATCGTGGTATCCCGCCTGATCGAAGGTGAATACTTCAGAATCGATCAGATGTTATCCAGTGATTACGAGACAAAAGTAAGAATTAACAAAAAAGAACTGCTCAGCTGTATCGACCGTGCAACACTTTTGGTAAAAGAAGGCGATAAAAAACCGATCATCATCAACATCGGCGATGAACTGATGGAATTAAAAATCAAATCCCAGATCGGATCCATGAATGAAGAGATCATGATCACGAAAGAAGGAAAAGATCTGCTGATCGGATTCAATCCGAAATTCCTGATCGATGCACTCCGTGTTATCGATGATGAGGAAGTGACGATCTATCTGATGAATGCAAAAGCACCTTGCTTTATCAAGGATGATGCGGAAAGTTATGTCTACCTGATCCTTCCGGTCAACTTTAACTCCGCAGCATAGGACTGTCCAGGAAGACCTGAAGAGAGCCTTTTCGGGTACGAAATAAAAAAACAAGATAAAATGCAGGAATGCTTGCAAAAGTATATAGCGATGAGTATAATAAAACAACGGCTAAAAGAAGAAAAATATGCATAAAAATACAAAGAAATGCATATCCGGGAGAGGATACAAGACGTATGGAGACAATTATATTACGAGGTGAATATATCAAGCTTGGACAGGCTTTAAAAGCTGCGGGAATGGTGGAATCCGGAGTAGAAGCAAAAGAAGTGATACAGGAAGGTCTGGTCATGGTAAATGGCGAGACAGATACACGCCGCGGACGTAAGTTATATGGCGGCCATATCGTATTATTTGACGGAGAAGAGATCAGAATTGAAGGTTAATTCCCTGAAATTAAAGAATTTTAGAAATTATGATCTTCTGAATGTGGAGTTTGACGGTTCTACGAATATTTTTTACGGGAACAATGCGCAGGGGAAGACGAATATTCTGGAGGCGGTGTATCTGTCCGGAACGACCAAATCCCACCGCGGGTCGAAAGACAGGGACATGATACGGTTCGGTGAGGATGAATCCCACATTGAGACTGTGGTGGAGAAGAATGGTATCAGTTATCAGATCGACATGCACCTGAAGAAGAACAGCCCGAAAGGGATTGCGATAAACAAGATGCCGATCCGGAAAGCAAGTGAACTTTTCGGGATCGTAAATCTTGTATTCTTCTCGCCGGAAGACCTCAATATCATCAAGAACGGACCTGCAGAGAGACGTAGATTTATCGATCTGGAACTTTCGCAGCTCGATAAGGTGTACCTGAATAACCTGTCGAACTATAACCGTATCGTGAACCAGCGAAACCGTCTGCTGAAAGAGTTAAGTTTCGGCGGTAAGAAAGAACTTTCAGATACACTGGAAATATGGGAGATGCAGATGGTACAATATGGGGAGAGGCTGATCGCCAGAAGGAAAGAATTTGTCGCACAGATCAATGAGATCATTGCGAAGATCCATCAGAAGCTGACCGGCGGCAAAGAAAGCCTGCAGATCATATATGAGCCAAGTACGGGGGATCTGCCGTTTGAACAGGCACTGAAACGGTATCGTGACAGAGATCTCAGAATGAAGAGCACAACGGTGGGACCACACAGAGATGACATCGGATTTCTGACCGGCGATATGGATATTCGCAGATATGGCTCCCAGGGACAGCAGAGAACGGCTGCCCTGTCTTTGAAGTTATCGGAGATTGAACTGGTCAGGCTGGCAACGCATGACACACCGATACTTTTACTTGACGATGTATTGTCTGAACTTGATAAACACAGGCAAAACTATCTGTTAGACAGCATACATGATATACAGACCCTGATCACCTGTACAGGAGTTGAGGATTTTGTAAATCACCGCTTTTCAATAAACAAAGTGTTCCATGTCCAAAACGGACAGGTAACGAAAGAAAACTAGGAGGACTGAGAATGGGTACAGAAAAAGTACAGCATGAATACGGCGCAGATGAAATTCAGATATTGGAAGGTCTTGAGGCAGTCCGCAAACGTCCTGGTATGTACATTGGAAGTACATCTTCCAGAGGTTTGCATCACCTTGTATACGAGATTGTCGATAATGCCGTAGATGAAGCTCTGGCAGGCTTCTGTGATACGATTTATGTAACAATCAATAAAGACAATTCGGTGACCGTTATCGATAATGGACGTGGAATTCCGGTTGGTATCAACCACAAAGCAGGGCTTCCTGCGGTAGAAGTCGTATTTACCGTACTGCATGCGGGAGGAAAGTTCGGCGGTGGAGGATACAAGGTATCCGGAGGACTTCACGGTGTTGGAGCATCTGTTGTAAATGCGCTCTCCAACTGGCTGGAAGTAGAGATCTTCCATGATGGAAAGATCTACCAGCAGCGTTATGAACGTGGAAAAGTTACGGAGAAACTGGCAGTGATCGGAGAATGTGAAGAAGGAAAATCAGGTACAAAAGTCACATTCCTGCCGGACGATACCATTTTCGAGACAACGATCTTTGATTTTAATGTCCTGAAACAGAGATTCCGTGAGATGGCCTTCCTGACAAAAGGTCTGAAGATCGTGCTCAGTGATGAACGTGAGGAAGAACCAAAAGAAAGAACATTCCACTACGAGGGCGGGATCAAAGAATTCGTTTCTTACCTGAACCGGAGTGCGACACCACTTTATGAGCAGATCATTTACTGTGAAGGCATGGTTAATAATGTGTCTGTAGAAGTGGCTATGCAGCACAACGATTCTTACAGCGATAATACGTATGGATTTGTCAATAACATTACGACTCCGGAAGGCGGAACACACGTTGTCGGATTCCGTAATGCAATCACAAAGACATTTAATGACTATGCAAGAAAGAATAAGCTTCTGCGTGAAAATGAGCCGAATTTAAGCGGTGAAGATATCCGTGAAGGTCTGACAGCGATCATCAGTGTCAAGATCGAAGACCCGCAGTTCGAGGGACAGACCAAGCAGAAACTTGGTAACAGTGAGGCGAGAGGTGCGGTTGATAATGTGGTCAGCAGGCAGCTTGAGATCTTCCTTGAGCAGAATCCGACCGTTGGTAAGATCATTGTGGAGAAATCTGTGATGTCCCAGCGTGCGAGAGAAGCCGCAAGAAAGGCAAGAGACCTGACACGTAGAAAATCAGCACTTGATAACATGGCACTTCCGGGAAAGCTTGCAGACTGTTCTGACAAGAATCCGGAGAATTGTGAGATCTACATCGTAGAGGGAGATTCCGCCGGTGGTTCTGCGAAGACTGCACGTGACCGTGCGACACAGGCAATCCTTCCGCTTCGTGGTAAGATCCTGAATGTAGAGAAGGCAAGACTGGATAAGATCTACGGCAATGCCGAGATCAAGGCGATGATCACAGCATTTGGTACCGGAATCCATGAGGATTTTGATATTTCCAAGCTGCGTTATCACAAGATCATCATCATGACCGATGCCGACGTGGACGGTGCACATATCAGTACACTGCTTCTGACATTCATTTACCGTTTCATGCCGGAACTGATCAAGCAGGGATATGTATATCTGGCACAACCGCCGCTCTACAAGCTTGAGAAGAATAAGAAGGTATGGTATGCATACAGTGACGAAGAATTAAGCAAGATCATCGAAGAAGTCGGACGTGACGGGAATAATAAGATCCAGCGTTACAAAGGTCTGGGAGAGATGGATGCCGAGCAGCTCTGGGATACCACCATGGATCCACAGCACCGTATCCTCTTACGTGTAACGATGGACGATGAGACAACGAGTGAACTGGACCTTACATTCACCACCCTGATGGGTGACAAAGTTGAACCGAGACGTGAGTTCATCGTTGAAAATGCAAAATATGTCAAGAACCTGGATGTATAATAACAGCGTGTAGAAGAAAGGAGGAACAGAGATACTTACATCTCTGAGAGATTGATGGAAGACAATATATTTGACAAAGTCCACGAAGTGGATCTGAAACAGACAATGGAAACCTCTTATATCGACTACGCGATGAGTGTTATTGCGTCCCGTGCACTGCCGGATGTAAGAGATGGTTTGAAACCGGTACAGAGAAGAATTCTGTACTCTATGATCGAACTGAATAACGGTCCCGACAAGCCGCACAGAAAGTGTGCACGTATCGTCGGTGATACGATGGGTAAATATCACCCGCACGGTGACAGTTCGATCTATGGCGCATTGGTTAATATGGCACAGGAATGGTCTACCAGATATCCGCTGGTAGACGGACATGGTAACTTTGGTTCTGTGGACGGTGACGGTGCTGCCGCCATGCGATACACAGAGGCAAGACTGAGTAAGATTTCCATGGAATTAACGGCGGATATTAATAAAAATACCGTTGATTTTATTCCTAACTTTGACGAGACGGAGAAAGAACCTACCGTTCTGCCGGCAAGATTCCCGAACCTTCTGGTTAACGGTACTTCCGGTATCGCTGTAGGTATGGCGACCAATATCCCGCCGCACAACCTGCGTGAAGTGATCAATGCGGTTGTACAGATCATCGATGACCAGATCGAGGATAAAGAAGAGACAACGATCGAAGAGATCTTAAAGATCATCAAAGGACCGGACTTCCCGACCGGAGGTATGATCCTTGGAACCAGAGGAATTGAAGAGGCATACAGAACCGGACGCGGCAAGATCCGTGTGCGTGCGGTGACAGATATCGAGGCGATGCCGAACGGCAAGAGCCGCATCATCGTAAGTGAGCTTCCTTACATGGTGAATAAAGCAAGACTGATCGAGAAGATCGCAGAACTGGTACGTGATAAGAAGATCGACGGCATCACAGACTTAAGTGACCAGTCAAGCCGTGAAGGAATGCGCGTAGTCATTGAACTCAGGAGAGATGCCAATGCAAATGTTATCCTGAACCAGTTATACAAACATACACAGCTTCAGGACACATTCGGTGTGATCATGCTGGCTTTAGTCAACAATGAGCCAAAAGTCATGAATATCCTGGATATGCTGAAGCATTATCTGAAGCACCAGGAAGAGGTTGTGACGAGAAGAACACAGTATGAGCTGAACAGAGCAGAAGAGCGTGCTCATATTTTACAGGGATTACTGATTGCACTGGATAACATTGATGAGGTAATCCGGATTATCCGCGGATCTAAGAATGTTCAGACTGCGAAGGAAGAGTTGATGGCCAGATTTGACCTGACAGAAGTACAGGCAAGTGCGATCGTAGATATGCGTCTGCGTGCACTGACAGGTCTGGAGCGTGAGAAGCTGGAAGCAGAGTACGAAGAACTGATGAAGAAGATCGGGGAATTAAAAGCGATTCTTGCAGACCGAAAACTGCTTCTTGGTGTGATCAAAAAGGAGATTCTTGTCATTTCCGAGAAATATGGAGATGAGAGAAGAACATCCATCGGATTTGATGAGTTTGATATTTCCATGGAAGATCTGATCCCAAGAGAAAATGTGGTGATCACCATGACAAAAATGGGATACATTAAGAGAATGTCCATGGATACATTTAAGAGTCAGAACCGAGGCGGAAAAGGAATCAAAGGAATGCAGATCCTGGATGATGACTATATCAAGGAACTGTTTATTACGACAACACATCACTATATCATGTTCTTTACAAATACAGGACGTGTATATCGTCTGAAAGCATATGAGATTCCTGAGAGTGGAAGAACAGCACGAGGAAGTGCAATCGTTAATCTGCTTCAGTTACAGCCAGGAGAGAAGATTACAGCAGTGATTCCACTTGTAGATTACGAAGAAGGAAAATATCTGTTAATGGCAACGAAATATGGTGTTGTTAAGAAATCATCTATCATGGAATATGCAAATATCCGTAAGACAGGATTAGCAGCAATCACATTAAAAGATGATGACCAGCTGATCGAAGTTAAATATACGGAAGATGATGAGGATGTATTCCTTGTAACGAAGAATGGACAGTGTATCCGTTTCCATGAGAGTGACGTCAGATGTATTGGACGAACTTCTATGGGGGTTCGTGGAATCAATCTGACAGGTGATGACGAAGTTATTGGAATGCAGCTTGACAGTCAGGGAGAAGCGTTACTGATCGTATCTGCAAATGGTATGGGTAAACGTACACTGACTTCTGAGTTTACAACACAGCATCGTGGTGGTAAAGGAATTAAGTGCTACAAGATCACAGAAAAGACAGGTGATGTTGTAGGTGTGAAGGCTGTGAATGACGATAATGAGATTATGATGATCACAACAGAGGGAATTATCATACGTACAGCGGTAGATTCTATTTCTATTCTTGGAAGAAATACTTCTGGAGTAAAAGTTATGAATGTTGGTGAAAATGTTAAAGTAGCTAGCATCGCAAAAGTCCGTGAAGAGAAGCTTGAAGACGAAATGGAAAAAAATACAACAGAAGAATAAAAATAAAAATCAGGGCGTAGATGAATTGTCTATGTCCTGATTTCGTTATATAATAAAACAATGATACCAAGGTCAAAATCTGATGCAGCTTTATTTGCAGGAAAATTTATGATATTTTGGCAGTGACAATAAAATATTTTTGGAGGAAAACATGAGAACGATTCATACAGATGAGATCATCAAGAATATAAAAGAGATGTGCATCGAGGCAAATTTATCTCTGACAGAAGATATGAAATGCCGTTTTAAGAATGCAACAGAAAGTGAAAAGAGCCCATTAGGAAAACAGATTTTAAATCAATTGCAGGAAAATATGGAAATTGCAGCAGCAGATCAGATTCCAATCTGTCAGGATACAGGAATGGCAATCGTATTTTTAAATATCGGACAGGATGTTCATATTGAGGGTATGGATTTACATGATGCAGTTAACGAAGGGGTGCGTCAGGGGTATACAGAAGGATATCTTAGGAAATCTGTTGTAAAGGATCCGTTGATTCGTGAGAATACAAAAGATAATACACCTGCGATCATGCATATAGATATTGTCCCAGGGGAAAATCTTGAAATCTTAGTAGCTCCAAAAGGATTTGGAAGTGAAAATATGAGTCGTATATTTATGTTAAAACCAGCAGATGGAGAAGAGGGGATAAAGAAATCAGTAATTCAGGCAGTCAAAGATGCAGGACCTAATGCCTGCCCACCAATGGTTGTAGGTGTTGGATTGGGTGGAAGTTTTGAAAAAGCAGCATTTCTAGCTAAGAAGGCATTGACGAGAAACTTAGATACACCATCTGAGAAGCCACATATTGCGAAATTAGAGAAAGAATTGTTAGAAGAAATCAATCAGTTAGGTATTGGTCCAGGAGGGCTTGGAGGTTCAACAACTGCGTTAGGACTTAATATTGAGACATACCCTACACACATTGCGGGAATGCCATTAGCAGTAAATATCTGCTGTCACGTAAATCGTCATGCACATAGAGTGTTATAAAGAGTTAGATATTATCTATCGTTCAGACGAAATTTTTAGAATATAGTATTTTTTAAATACAAGGAGTAGAAGATTATGGAGAAACATTTAAATGTTCCAGCAAATACAGAAGAGTTGGCAGAGCTTAAATCTGGAGATTATGTATATTTGACAGGAACGATCTATACAGCTAGAGATGCGGCACATAAAAGAATGTATGAAACGCTGTTAGATGGGAAAGAATTACCAGTAGATGTAAAAGGGCAGTTTATTTATTATCTCGGGCCAACACCAGCAAGAGAAGGACAGGTCATTGGATCAGCAGGACCGACAACAAGCAGCAGAATGGATAAATATACCCCAACGATGCTTGATCAAGGATTAAAAGGTATGATCGGAAAAGGAAAACGATCTTCAGAAGTCATTGAATCAATAAAACAGAATGGTGCAGTATATTTTGCCGCAGTTGGAGGAGCAGGAGCACTTCTTTCAAAGTGTATTAAGGAGGCGGAAGTAATCGCTTATGATGATCTGGGAACAGAAGCAATTCGAAAATTAAGAGTTGAAAACTTTCCAGTAATTGTAGTAATTGACAATCAGGGGAATAATCTTTATGAGACTGCAGTAGAAAATTTCAAAAAATTAAAATAATCAATCAAAACCTATTGACAAAAGGAAATTACTTTGGTAAGATATTCAAGCGTCATGTGAATGACGGATGCAATTAAATATATTGATATTTAGGCATTTGCAGAAGTACTCAAGTGGCTGAAGAGGTGCCCCTGCTAAGGGTATAGACCGTTTACGCGGTGCGAGGGTTCAAATCCCTCCTTCTGCGCTTATTAAATCTTCCAAATAGGAGGATTTAATTTTTTGACAAAAGATATTGACATGGATGCAAAAGTGTGATATCTTATAGAAGTTGCACTGCTTATAGCAGAGTGACAAATATCATTTAGAAAGATGATGAAAAGAGCATTTATTTATTTGAGTTGTTGGACGGAGAACGATCACAACAATTGAATAAAATAAATCAAAAAAACTCTTGACAGAATGAAATGAAAATGATATGATATAAAAGTTGCTGCGGTTCTTATGAAGAACGGGTCAACAAAATAAATCAAAAAAGTTCTTGACAAGCCAAGAACAAAGTGATATAATGATAAAGCTTCTTATACGAAGCGGATCACAAAAAGATCTTTGACAACTGAACAATAAGACAACCTTGAAAATTCTAATGAATTTTTCAGATGATTTTAGTAAAAATCAACGAACGTTCTTTATAGAGAACAGTAATCAACAAGGATAAAGAAGCTAGTGCTTCTTGAACTTGGATCAACATTGAACATGAGAGTTTGATCCTGGCTCAGGATGAACGCTGGCGGCGTGCTTAACACATGCAAGTCGAACGAAACACCTTATTTGATTTTCTTCGGAACTGAAGATTTGGTGATTGAGTGGCGGACGGGTGAGTAACGCGTGGGTAACCTGCCCTGTACAGGGGGATAACAGTCAGAAATGACTGCTAATACCGCATAAGACCACAGCACCGCATGGTGCAGGGGTAAAAACTCCGGTGGTACAGGATGGACCCGCGTCTGATTAGCTGGTTGGTGAGGTAACGGCTCACCAAGGCGACGATCAGTAGCCGGCTTGAGAGAGTGAACGGCCACATTGGGACTGAGACACGGCCCAAACTCCTACGGGAGGCAGCAGTGGGGAATATTGCACAATGGGGGAAACCCTGATGCAGCGACGCCGCGTGAGTGAAGAAGTATCTCGGTATGTAAAGCTCTATCAGCAGGGAAGAAAATGACGGTACCTGACTAAGAAGCCCCGGCTAACTACGTGCCAGCAGCCGCGGTAATACGTAGGGGGCAAGCGTTATCCGGATTTACTGGGTGTAAAGGGAGCGCAGACGGCACTGCAAGTCTGAAGTGAAAGCCCGGGGCTCAACCCCGGGACTGCTTTGGAAACTGTAGAGCTAGAGTGCTGGAGAGGCAAGCGGAATTCCTAGTGTAGCGGTGAAATGCGTAGATATTAGGAAGAACACCAGTGGCGAAGGCGGCTTGCTGGACAGTAACTGACGTTCAGGCTCGAAAGCGTGGGGAGCAAACAGGATTAGATACCCTGGTAGTCCACGCCGTAAACGATGAATACTAGGTGTTGGTGGGCAAAGCCCATCGGTGCCGCCGCAAACGCAATAAGTATTCCACCTGGGGAGTACGTTCGCAAGAATGAAACTCAAAGGAATTGACGGGGACCCGCACA
>ENA-OWOD01001041-OWOD01001041.1-gut-metagenome-genome-assembly--contig:-NODE-1041-length-12940-cov-3.952344_pt1 | contig 12940 bp, 8 predicted proteins | sample MGYA00248256_ERZ651792 | MGnify/ENA primary metagenome ERZ651792 (study PRJEB26908, sample SAMEA4031714) | gut metagenome | biome: gut; feature: normal infant; material: stool | place: China | collected 2015...
GGTGACTGATCGCGCAGGTACTGGGGCGGGGGAAGGCCAAGGCTGTTCTTCCCGAGGAGCCAGTAGTCGAGCGCGGCGCGCGCGATAGGCGCGGCCGCAGTGGCACCGAAGCCGCCGTTCTCCACGAGAACAGCAAGCGCGATGCGGGGCTTGGCGGCCGGCGCAAAGGAAATAAAGAGGCCATGGTCGCGGTGCTGCTTCGCGATGGCGGCGGCGTTATAGCGCGCGCCCTGCGCGATACCCACCACCTGAGCCGTGCCGGTTTTGCCCGCCGCGATGTAGGGAGCGCCGCGGAAGGCGCCTGCAGCGGTGCCGTTCTGGGTCACGGTCGTCATGGCGTCGATGATGAATTCAATGTTTTTCTTCGACACCGGCATTTCTTTCCGGTATGCCAGCACAAAATCAGTGGTGCTGTCAATATTACGCATACAATAATACCGCACATTTTCCTGCTTTTTCATATACATCACATAGCTTTCCCGGTTAAATCCGATCCCCAGTCCTTCTCCTACCATCTGCATGGCAGTTTCTATGCTGCATATCTCCCGTATTTTTCCCGGCCTTACTCCATTTTTATTTAATATACGTTCTGAATCCCTGCGGATACTCTGGTTCTGTTTTGCCAGTATAAGCTTTTCCCCGTTCAGCCAGAAAAGCTCCAGACTTGGAAGGGCTTTTCCTTCTTCCCAGACTGCCTTTTCATTGATGGGATGATCTTTTGGGACAGCAATAAGAAGATGTTCTTTAAATACCACAAAACTATTCATATAGGGAGGCAGGTCTACACTGTTGCATAAAAGCAGATCTGCTTTAAAATTCTGTATACTTTCTTTTAATTCTTTCATGGTTCCCTCACAAAGGATCACTTCCACTCCCGGAAACTCCTTTTCGTAAGAGGCAATAACAGGGGGCAAAAATCCGGTTGCCCGGCGCAGCTGGACCCCGATGCGGATGCGTCCGCTGTAATTTCCAGTAATATCCTTTAATTTTTCATCCAGTTCATGGCTCAGCTGCAAAATAAGCTTCGCCTTTTCCACATACTGCTCTCCTGCATAGGTAAGGATAAATTGCTTTCCCACCCGCTCAAATAACCGGACTCCCAGAGATTTTTCCAGATTGTTAATGTATATGCTTAATGCTGGCTGGGAAATAAAAAGCTCCTTTGCCGCTGCTGTAATCGTTCCGTTTTCTGCCAGTGCACAGACGTATTCCTGTTCCTTCAGATTCATGATCATGCCTCCTGTGTGCTGAGACTTTTTTATCTTCTGTCATGTACTAGTACATCATTTCATATATTATACTTAATTATCCGAAAGAATGGCAAGATTTATTGCTTTAAACAGCATAATGATCAAAAGTATTTCTGTCTAGGAACTGCTGCTGACTTTATCTCAATACATCCGTTGTAATTACAACAAAAACGAGACTGCTCGGGAGTTAAATCTCCACCGGCAGTCCCTTATATACCGTTTAAAAAAAATTGAAGAACTAACAGGTCTTAGTTTAAATGACCATGATTCTTTATATCTTCTGGAATCATGCCTCAGGCTGCTGCGCCTGATATGAGTTTATTAATTCCTTTAAATGCTCAGTAAGCTTTGTATTCTCCCGGTAATCCACCGGGCAGTCAATGATAACAGGTACCTTCTGTTCAAATGCTTTTTCCAGAGTCGGGATCAGTTCTTCGGCACTGTTGATCCGATATCCGATGGCATGCATACTTTCTGCGAATTTTACAAAATCCGGGTTGGTAAAGTCTACATAGAAGTTCTCTCCATACCGGTCTTCTTCTTTCCATTTGATCAGGCCATAGCTGCAATCATTAAAGACCAGGGTTACAAAAGGAGTTCCGGTGCGCAGGGCAGTCTCAAATTCCTGGCAGTTCATCATAAAACCGCCATCACCAGTAATCGCCAGTACCTTTTTATCCGGGTTGATCAGCTTGGCTGCCAATGCACCCGGAACAGCAATTCCCATGGTGGCAAAGCCATTGGAAATAATACAGGTATTTGGCTCATAACAGTTATAATGCCTTGCGATCCACATTTTATGGGCACCTACATCAGAAATAACGATATCTTCTTTTCCCATTACCTTGCGCACATCATTTAAGATTTTCTGGGGCTTCATAGGAAATTCCATATCTTTGGCATAAGCCTCATGCTCCTTACGCATTTCATCACGAAGCTTAAATGCCCACTCAGGTTTATCATTTCTATGACAACGCATGGCAATATGATTTAAAGAATAGGACAGATCTCCGATGACCTCTACATCCGGCTGATACAGCTTGTTAATGTGGCATGGTCTTGCGTCAATATGGAGAATGGTGTGATTTCCCTTGCTGTTCCATTTATTAGGTGCATATTCTACAATATCATAGCCTACTGCGATCACCAGATCTGCCTCTTCAATAGCAATATTCTGGTAGTCTTTCTGTGGAATACCGATAGTCCATAAAGAATATAGGTTATCGCAGGGGATAATGCCCTTTGCCATCATAGTATTGATCACCGGAATATGCAGTTTCTCCGCAAATTCTGTCAGGGCCTTAGACGCTTTATTTCGGATAGCAGAATGTCCTGCAAGGATCACTGGACGTTTTGCCTGGAAAAGCAGGCCTGCTGCCTCTTCCAGACTTTCTATACTTGCCATTTCCAGGTTCGGCTTATGATGCTTTAAAGGCTGGCGTCCCACTTCACTTTCTACAGGCATAGCTGCAATATTACAGGGCAGGTCAATGTGGCAGGCGCCTGGTTTCTCACTTTCTGCGTATTTAAAGGCAATGCGGACTACCTCGTTTACGGTATCCGGATTTACCACCTGTTTGCTGCGCTTTGTGATCGGTGTAAACATGGTTACAAGATCCAGATACTGGTGGGATGTAAGGTGCATACGCTCCGTTCCTACCTGACCGGTAATGGCGATCAGCGGTGCGCCGTCTGTATTGGCATCTGCCACACCTGTTACCAGGTTGGTAGCACCAGGGCCTAAGGTTGCCAGGCACACACCAGCTTTGCCTTTTAATTTACCGTAAACATCTGCCATAAAAGCTGCGCCCTGCTCATGGCGGACTGTGATAAATTTGATCTTAGAGTCCTTTAACGCCCGCATTACCTCCAGATTTTCTTCTCCCGGAATACCGAAAACATATTCTACTCCTTCATTTTCCAGGCATCTTACTAACACCTGTGCTGCATTCATTGTTTCATTTTCTTTTGTCTGTTTCTGATCGCTCATGATCTGCTGCCTCCCTTTGATCTGATCCTGATTTGTTTTCCATAATATATGGACCCCACAGAACAGAAAAAGCCCCCGAAGATCTAACTCTTCAGAGGCTTCTTTGCCGTTTCATGTTTTCTGGATTCTTTTTCTGAAACGGATTATAGCATCCCAAAACTTCTTTTTCCAACACGAAAATCATTGTTCCGGGTACAGCATTTTTCTTTAATTATAATCCATGAGTTTTATGGACACAAACTTTTTACTCTTCTTTTTCTTCCGGAATTACTTCAATTCCCAGATCCTCTAACTGCTTTGGATCTACAGGAGTTGGTGCCTTTGTCATAAGACAGGAGGCATCTTTTACCTTCGGGAAGGCAATTACGTCACGGATGCTGTCTGCGCCTACCATTAACATGATCATACGGTCGAAACCATATGCCAGACCTGCGTGAGGTGGTACTCCGTACTTAAATGCCTTTAACAGGAAGCCAAACTGGTCATTTGCTCTTTCTGGTGTAAAGCCAAGTACTTCAAACATCTTAGACTGGATATCTGCCTGGTGGATACGGACAGAACCACCGCCCATTTCTACGCCGTTTAATACGATATCGTAAGCCTTTGCACGTACTCTTCCCGGATCGGAGTCAATGTACTGAAGGTCTTCATCCATAGGCATGGTAAATGGATGATGCATTGCTACGAAACGTCCTTCTTCTTCGGAGTACTCTAATAACGGGAACTCTGTTACCCAGAGGAACTTAAAGTCATCTTTCTTTAACAGGTCTAACTGTCTTGCCAGTTCCAGACGCAGGTTGCCAAGTACATCAAATACTACCTTGTCCCTGTCAGCTGCAAAGAGTAATAAGTCACCTGGCTTACCATCCATAGCAGCAACTAAAGCAGCCATTTCCTCATCCTTCATGAATTTAGCGAAGGAAGACTTGTAGGTGCCGTCTTCATTAATAGCAATATAAGCAAGGCCCTTTGCGCCGAAGCCCTTTGCGTACTCTACTAAGGCATCGATCTTCTTTCTTGGCATATGTCCCTGTCCCTCTGCGTTGATACCGCGGACAGAACCACCATTCTCTAAAGCGCTCTTAAATACAACGAACTCGCAGTCCTTAACAACTTCAGAAACGTTCTTTAATTCCATTCCGAAACGAAGGTCTGGCTTATCAGAACCAAAACGGTCCATAGCTTCTCTCCAGGTCATACGCTGGATCGGCAGCTGCAGATCATAGTTGCAGACTTCTTTGAACAGCTTCTTTAACAGACGCTCATTTACGTCTAAAACGTCATCTACGTCTACGAAAGAAAGCTCCATATCGATCTGGGTAAACTCAGGCTGACGGTCTGCACGAAGGTCCTCATCACGGTAGCAGCGTGCTAACTGGAAGTAACGGTCATAACCGGAAACCATCAGTAACTGCTTAAACAGCTGTGGAGACTGTGGCAGTGCATAGAAAGAACCTGGATGTACACGGCTTGGTACCAGGTAGTCTCTTGCGCCTTCTGGTGTACTCTTGATCAGAGTTGGGGTTTCGATCTCTAAAAATCCTTCTTCTGCTAGGAATGCACGGGTCAGAGTAGCAACGCGGCTGCGCAGCATCAGGTTTCTCTGGATGTCAGGACGGCGAAGATCCAGGAAACGGTATTCCAGACGCAGATCTTCTTTTGTCTTGCTCTTTTCTTCAATTGGGAAAGGAGGAGTCTCAGACTCAGCCAGGATACGTAAGGACTCTGCTCTTACTTCGATGGCACCTGTAGCCAGGTTTTCGTTTACAGCGCCGGAACGTGCTTCTACACGGCCTTCTACTGCAATAACGAACTCACTTCTTAATTTCTCAGCTTTCTCAAAGTTTTCGGTTCCGCAGTCGTTTTCCTCGAAAATGATCTGAAGGATACCGGAACGGTCTCTTAAATCAACGAAAATAATTCCGCCTTTGTTTCTGCTCTTCTGAACCCAGCCCATAACGGTTACTTTCTCGCCGATCTGGGCAGAAGTTACTTCTGTACATCTGTGGGACCGCTTCAGTCCTACCATTGATTCTGCCATGATTTTTCTCCTTTATAGCTATTAACTAATAAATTACCCTACTGTATATAAGTACGATTAATGTTTCAGGCTTTCTTTATAGAATTCCTTAAACTCCTGATAGCCTTCTTTTCCAAGCTGTTCCTTCTGGAACTTCTTGTTCTTGTTCATCTGGGCTACCAGTACGCGGACGCCTTTCTTTCTCTCTTCCATTGCTTCACGGATCACAGCTGCTAAAGAAGCGGAGTCAATTCCCTTTTCAAAGAGGAATGCTTTCTTCTCACCAGCACCAGGAACCGTAAATCCATTGTCTAAGAGGATGGTAACGATACGCTCAAAACCAATGGAGAAGCCGCATGCAGGTGTCTCCATACCGGTAAACTTGCCGATCATCTTGTCATATCTTCCGCCGCCTGCTACAGAACCGCCGAAGCCTTCCATGGAAACCTCGAAAATAGTTCCTGTATAGTAGGACATGCCACGTACCAGAGTCGGGTCAAATACAAGGCCAAATTCAGCCTCTGCTACGTCTTTTACAGTCTCCATAATGTGTACCAATCCCTGGCATACAGATGGATCCATTACATCCTTTAAAGTCTCTCCTAACTTCTTAACACCTTCTGCATCATTGGTAACAGTGCGAAGGATCTCCATATAACGGCTTACGCTTTCAGGAGCGTTTCCATTTTCCAGAAGTTCTTTCTCAACACCCTCAAAACCAATCTTGTCCATCTTGTCCAGAGTGATCAGAACGCTGTCCATAGCTTCTTCTGCAAAACCGCAGTAACGTGCCATGCCAAAAAGGATGCCTCTGTCGTTAATTCTTACAGTAAATGCATTGTCCGGGCAGATCTTGCTTAATGCAGTAGTAGTTGCCAGGATCAGCTCGATCTCAGCCAGATTGGTAGGATCGCCTAAAATATCAATATCGCACTGGGTAAACTGACGGAAACGACCCTTCTGGGGACGGTCTGCTCTCCATACGCTTCCCATCTGTAATGCCTTAAAAGGACTTGGAAGGTTTGCCGCATTATTTGCATAATAACGGGACAGAGGCAGTGTCAGGTCATAACGAAGACCGCTGTCTGCCAGGTCATTTTCTTCCTTTGCTGTCTCTAAATTCAGCTTATCGCCTCTCTTTAAGATCTTAAAGATCAGCTTTTCATTATCACCGCCCTGCTTGCTGGTCAGGTTCTCAATATGCTCCACGCAAGGAGTTTCGATCTGTGAAAAACCAAAGCCCTTGTAGGTCTCACGGATCTGGTTCATAACATATTCGCGGATCTGCATCTCTGCAGGAGTGATATCTTTCATGCCGGTAACCGGCTTCTTTGTTAATGCCATATTTTTCTCCCTGTTTTCTATCTGTTCTCTATCTGTACTATTCCTTTTTTATTGTAATGAACTTTCCCGATTTTGCAAGTCCTTTAGTGAATAATCTTCTCCTTGCGCCCGATCATTTCATCGATCCGGCTGATATACTGCTCTACTTCCTTTACATTCTCGCAGCGTTCCCTTCTGTTTTCAGACGGGAATACCACTTTTGTAGTAGTTCCTGCACCGCAGGCAGCAATGGTCTGCATCTCCTCCATGATCAGGATATTGTAGATACATGCCTTTCCCGGAAGAGAATAACCTACATTTTCAAAGTTGCCTGCCATGTTTTTCTGGCGGTAGAGATAATATGGTTCCATACCCATTCTGCGGGCACAGGCTTCACTTAAAGCAATCATTTCCGGTGTGTTGTTGATCTTTAAGTCCGCATATTCTTCCTTAAACATGTTCAGTCTTGCAGCACGTTTAATAGCAAGAGAATGAACGGTCAGAGAGTCTGGTTTTAAGGCTTCGATCTCTTCTAATGTATGTTTTACATCATCCAGATCTTCCCCTGGAAGTCCCATGATCAGGTCCATGTTGATGTTGTCAAAGCCAAGTTCTCTTGCAATGTGGAACTTTTCTTTTACATTTTCTACTGTATGACGGCGGCCGATGAGATCCAGGGTCTTCTGGTTCATGGTCTGTGGGTTAATAGAAATACGGCTGATGCCATGGGAAGCTAAAACCTTTAACTTTTCTTCTGTAATGCTGTCCGGACGTCCTGCTTCTACGGTGAATTCCAGCGCATTCTTTGTATCAAACAGCTGCTCTAATTTACATAAGATAGCGTCAATGTCCTCTGCAGGCAGGGAAGTCGGTGTACCGCCTCCAAAATAAATGGTATCAAGAGGTCTTCCCTTCATCTTTTCCGCTGTATATTCCAGTTCCTTAAATAAGGCTTCCAGATACAATCCGGTACGGCCTTTCCACTTACTGATAGGATAAGAAGTGAAGGAGCAGTACAGGCAGGTAGTCGGGCAGAATGGGATACCTACATATAAGCTGTAACCTCTGTCATAGTCCAACGGCTCTAACAGACGTTTTTCCCTTGCTGCGATCTCAATGCTCAGATTGATCTTCTCATCGCTGGTCATGTAAGTTTCTTTCATGAATTTGCGGATGTCTTCTTCCTTCCATCCATCTTCCAGACGGCTTAATGCGATCTTGGTAGGACGGATCCCTGTAAGAGAACCCCATGGAAGTTCATGGCCAGTACGCTTTACAAGCATCTGGTAGAATAATTTTTTAATAACGTTTTTTGTGGCAGAGTGGTCTGAGAGATCTGCTTTTCCTGTGGAATGGGCAGTCAGAGTCCAGCCTTCCAGTTCTTCCCCATTTTCTAGTTTTTCCCAGATCCCAATAACAGCTTCCCCGTCCTCTAATCTGGTCTGTACATAAAAATCAACGCCCTCTTTTACTTCATGGGCATAAGTCTCACCCGGATAAAAAGACATCAGAAGTTCTCTGATGTCCTGTTCATATGCATTATCCTGTATTAATAATCCGATCATTTTCTTCCTGCTTTCTATCTATCGTACCTCTTTCGTACTTATCTGTAATACGGAATAGGATTGTGCTCCTTTTCATAGCCAATGGTAGTTGGATCCCCATGTCCCGGATAGACCATAGTATCTTCCGGAAGCACAAATAATTTATTTAAAAGGGAATCCGCTATATCACTGCTGCTTCCTGTTGCCAGGTCTGTACGGCCATAGGACTCATAAAACAGCGTATCACCGGAAAGAAGTACCTCTTCTTCCGGAATATAGTAGCTGACGGAACCTGCTGTATGTCCAGGTGTTGCAATGACTTTCCATTTATATCCTAAAAGTTCTAATTCATCCCCGTCATGGACCAGTACATCTGCATGGAAACTGGTCTGTTTTCCAGGCACATGGCAGGACAGATTAATAGAAGTATCTGCCAGCATGGCATCTTCTGTTTCAGAGGCATATACAGGAATGTGGAATGCCCGCTTTACCTCAGGCACTCCGATAATATGATCAAAATGTCCATGTGTTAAAAGCACTGCCACCGGTGTTACACCCAGTTCACTGCATTTATTTAAAATATAGGCTCCATTATCTGCCGGGTCTACCACTACGCCTTCTTTGGTATCGTCGTTGTAGACCAGATAGCAGTTTGTGCTCACCATTCCAAGCACCATGGTCTTTATCCTGAAATTACTCATAGTTCTCCTTCTATATGGCACTGTCTGCCACTGCAGATCCGGCCGGATGCAGCAGTTTCATCAGCCTGTAGTTCTCTGGATATCCAGAACACCGTCGATCTGGCGGATCTTATCGGTAATACGGTTCAGTTCTTCTGTTCCATGGATATCAAAGGTCATAATGATGGTGGCGCGGCCCTGCTTGCTGGTACGCACGTTCATGGAAGTAATATCGATCTGCTTTTCTGTAAATACCTTTGAAATATCTGCAAAAAGGCCGATACGGTTGTTTGCGAAGATCTGGATCTCAGTGGAATACTGCTCTGTACTGGTAGGATTTTCTGCTACCTGCCACTCAGCATCGATCAGCCGTCCTCTTTCATCTTCCGGAAGGTTGATCACATTGATACAGTCTGTACGGTGGATGGAAACGCCTCTTCCTCTGGTAACAAAACCAACGATCTCATCACCAGGTACAGGATTACAACATCTGGAGAAACGAACTGCCAGATCATGAAGTCCCTTGACCACGATACCGCTCTTATTCTTGCGTACAGTTGCTTCGCCGCTTCTTCCATCTGTATCGGCAATGCCGTCCAGAACTTCTGCGTCAGTGATCTCACGTTTCAGCTTCTTCTCCCGCTCTTCCAACATCTTGTTAATGACCTGGCCCTCTTTTAAGCCACCATGTCCAATAGATGCAAGAACAGAATCCCAGTCTTTAAAGGCATAGCGGTTCATTACCTTTTCCATAAATTCCGGTTTGGAAAGGTCCGCCAGATTAATGCCTTTTGCCTTACAATAACGGTCAATGGCATCACGGCCGCGGATGATATTATCCTCTTTCATCTGGGTCTTGAACCACTGATTGATCTTATTTTTTGCCTGTGTACTGCGTACCAGCTTCAGCCAGTCGCGGCTTGGTCCCTTGGAATTCTGGGAGGTAATGATCTCAATACGGTCACCATTCTGGATCTGGTATTCAATAGGAACCAGTTTTCCATTAACTCTGGCGCCTACCATCTTATTTCCTACCGCACTGTGGATGGAATAAGCAAAATCAATAGGAGTAGAGCCGCTTGGAAGAGTCTTTACATCACCGGACGGAGTGAAACAGTAAACACTGTCAGAGAACAGGTCTAAATCACCCTTTACCATGCTTAAAAACTCTTTGGAATCATCTGTATCACGCTGCCACTCCAAAATCTGGCGCAGCCAGCTTAATTTCTCTTCTTCTTTTCCGGCAGCGATCTGTCCGCTTCCGCTCTCTTTGTATTTCCAGTGAGCAGCGATACCATACTCAGCAGTACGGTGCATCTCGTAGGTACGGATCTGGATCTCAAATGGCTGTCCGGTGCTGCCGATCAGAGTTGTATGCAGAGACTGGTACATGTTCTGCTTCGGCATAGCGATATAGTCTTTAAAACGACCAGGAATTGGCTTGTACATTTCATGGATCACTCCCAGAGCCGCATAACAGTCCTTAACCGTATCAACCTTGATCCGGACTGCAAATAAGTCATAAATCTGATCGATCGTCTTATGCTGATTGACCATCTTCTTATATATACTGAACATGTGTTTCACACGGCCATCAATCTCTGCCTTAATTCCAGCATGGTCAATATGTCCTTTTACTTCGTCAACGATTTCCTGAATGAATGCTTCTCTTTCTTCCTTTGCAGAATCAAGAGAGCGTTCTAAATCTTCATAAACATCTGGTTTTAAATATCGAAGTGCCAGATCATCTAATTCAACTTTGATCTTGGAAATACCAAGACGATGTGCGATCGGTGCATAAATATCCATCGTCTCTCTGGATTTCTCTTTTTGCTTCTCTGGACGCATAAACTGCATGGTACGCATATTATGCAAACGGTCAGCAAGTTTGATCAGAATCACTCGGATATCTTTTGCCATTGCAAGAAACATCTTTCGTAAGTTCTCCGCCTGAACTTCGATCTTGTCTTTGGAATAGCTTAATTGTCCTAACTTTGTTACGCCATCAACTAACTGGGCAACTTCTTCCCCAAAATCTCTTACAATATCTTCATGGGTTGTTTCCGTGTCTTCTACTACATCATGAAGCAGTCCTGCCATAATCGTTTCTTTATCAAGTTCTAATTCTGCCAATATGATCGCAACACAAATAGGATGAATGATATATGGCTCTCCAGACTTTCGTTTCTGTTTCTCATGTGCCTTATATGCTACTTTATAGGCACGTTCTACAGCCTCAATATCTTCTTCATCATAAATGCTTTGCATGGTTGTGATCAGCTGTCGTTTCAGTTCCTCAGGCGGTGTGAAACTATCTGGACTGCTGATATCCTTCTTTACACGATTAATGTTTGTTCTGCTTTCTTGTTTCATGCACGGATACCTCTTGTTTCTTTTGATTATTTTTTAAGCTTTGATTCGCAGTAAATACAGCGATATACTTGGTGTTCTCTGTCTGTCAATTTAAACACATGATCGATTTCTTGTTCTACAGATGTAATACATCTTGGATTCTTGCATTTTGCAATATTCACGATCTTCTCTGGAAGTTCTACTTTGTGTTTGGACTTTACACTGCCATTTTCAATGACACATACCGTAACTTCTGGATCTATATAACCTAAAACATCAAAGTTCACTTCAAATGCATCTGAAATCTTAATGATATCTTTCTTACCCATTTTGCTGCTTTTTACATTCTTAATGATCGCAACACTGCAATCTAACTGATCTAATCCAAGACTATTATAAATCTGCATTCCGCGTCCTGCACGGATATGATCTAATACAATTCCATTCTTAATGCTATCAATGTTCATCTGCACTTACCCCCAGTAATTCCATGATCAATGCCATTCTTACATGTTTTCCATTCAATACCTGTTTAAAATAGCAGGCTCTTGGATCGTTATCAACTTTTACAGAAATCTCATTCACACGAGGTAATGGATGTAAAATAGAAAGATCTTTCTTGGCAATCTTTAATTTATCCATATCTAAGATATAGCTATCCTTCAATCTTACATAATCAGCTTCATTAAAGAAACGTTCTCTCTGTACTCGTGTCATATAAAGAATGTCAAGCTGTGGCATCACATCTTCCATCTTATCAACTTCTGTAAATGTGATTCCTTTCTTCTCAAAAACATCTTTCTTCAGATACTCTGGAATCTGGAGTTCTTCTGGAGAAATTAAAATATAATTGATTCCTTCATATCTTGATAATGCTTTGATCAGAGAATGCACTGTTCGTCCAAATTTTAAATCTCCACAAAATCCAATCGTGAAATTACTTAAACGTCCCTTTTCTCTTCGAATTGTTAAAAGGTCTGTCAATGTCTGTGTTGGATGATTATGACCACCGTCTCCTGCATTGATCACAGGGATATTTACATACTGTGACGCTACATATGGTGCTCCTTCCTTTGGATGACGCATCGCAATGATATCTGCATAACATTCAATGACTCTTGCTGTATCTGCAACACTTTCTCCTTTAGATGCAGACGATGAATCAGCAGAAGAAAATCCAAGAACACTTCCCCCTAATTCAAGCATTGCTGCTTCAAAGCTTAATCTTGTTCTTGTACTTGGTTCAAAGAACAGCGTTGCTAATTTCTTGTGTTTGCACACTTCCTGATACTTCTCAGGATTCTTTGCGATGTCATCAGCGCGGTCTAATAATCTATCAATATCTTCCACGCTTAAATCCATCGGATCAATTAAATGTCTCATTACATATTCCTCCTAATGGTTTGTCCTACCTTCAATTCTACATTTTTAGGCACCTAGTGTCAATTCTTTACTTCTGATTTTAGACGAAGAACGCCCTTGTCTACCATAAAGACTGGTCGATACGATAATTTTGACTTTCTAAGTCCCTCTTCTCCAGCATCGTCTTCTCTGTTTACATATTTGAAATCTTCCATCTCATGGATCACAAACTGTTGATTGATCATCGGATAAGCTCCTTGGATATCTGCAAAAGCTTTTTCAATATGAACGATAAATGTATCTTCATTTGATGCACGTTCACCGATTGAAAATCCTACGACCTTTCCTTCCGCACGCAGAACACCTCCGACAAGTCCTAATTCTTTATAATTGATCACACAATTTTTAGAAACACAGAT
>ENA-OWOD01001044-OWOD01001044.1-gut-metagenome-genome-assembly--contig:-NODE-1044-length-12917-cov-11.394393_pt1 | contig 12917 bp, 8 predicted proteins | sample MGYA00248256_ERZ651792 | MGnify/ENA primary metagenome ERZ651792 (study PRJEB26908, sample SAMEA4031714) | gut metagenome | biome: gut; feature: normal infant; material: stool | place: China | collected...
CCATGACTTTTGAACCATCCGCATCGCAGGCGCAGATCGACGCCCGCCAGCACGCTTTCGACAACCAGCCCGACCCGACCACGCTCGTCAGCCGCGAAGAAATCCGTGCGGCCCTGCTCGACCGTCATACCGCAGCCACGCAAGACAAGCTCGACGCGGCGCACGTGGCCATTTGCGGCTGCGGCGGCCTCGGATCGACTATTGCGGTGGCGTTGACCCGCATTGGCGTCGGTCACCTGCATTTGATTGATTTTGATCGCGTGGATATGACGAATCTGAATCGTCAGCAGTATTTTTTGAAGGATCTTGGGCAGTACAAGACGGAAGCATTGCGCAGTAACTTGCGTCAGATCAATCCTTTTATCGATATCACCATTGATACCGTGAAAGTGACCGACGAGAACGTGCCGACGCTGCTCGACAATGAGGATATTATCTGCGAAGCGTTCGACGTGCCGGAAAACAAGACGATGCTGGTGAATGCCGTGCTTGAGAATCTGCCGAACAAGAAGCTGGTGAGCGCTTCTGGAATGGCGGGATTCCGCAGTTCCAATTTGGTGAATACTCGTCGCGTTTCGAAGAATTTCTACTTCTGCGGCGATGGCGAAACCGCTCCGGTGCCGGGCGCTGGTCTGATGGCACCGCGCGTGGGTGTGGTCGCCTGCCATGAAGCCAATATGATCACTCGCTTGATTCTCGGCGAAGAAGACGCCTGACAGCGAAACGCAAACACAAACGCAATTGCAATTGCAATCGCAAATCGCAAATCGCAACGAATGACACGACACTAATCGCATAGTAAGGATTAACCATGAGCACCGAAAACACGATCACCACCGCGGAAAAAGACTTCGCGGCGGCACCGAACGCCACGCTCGACGAGCTGGTCGGCACCACCACGAACACCGCACTGCTGCCGGAACCGGATGCGCACGCGTATGACGAAATCGCCACCGGCGACGCCGATCCGTTGATCCTCGGCGGACACAAGTTCACGAGCCGCTTCATCCTCGGTTCCGGCCGCTACGATCTGAACCTCATCAAGGCGACCATTGAGAACGCGGGCACGCAGATCGTCACCATGGCGTTGCGTCGCTGCCGTACCACCGAAAACAATCTGCTCGATTACATTCCGAAAGGCATCACCATGCTGCCGAACACATCCGGCGCACGCAATGCCGAGGAAGCGGTGCGTATTGCACGTCTCGCCCGCGAAGTGTGCCAGACGGATTTCGTGAAGGTGGAGATCGAACATGAGGCGAAGTATCTGCTGCCCGACAATGAGGAAACCATCAAAGCCACGAAACAGCTGGCAAAAGAAGGCTTCGTGGTCATGCCGTACATGTTCCCCGATCCGATTGCGGCGAAGCGTCTTGAAGACGCGGGTGCGGCTTGCGTAATGCCACTTGGCGCGATGATCGGCTCGAATAAGGGTCTGCGTGCACGCGATTTCATTGAAGTGATCATCAAGAACTCCAATGTTCCGGTGATCATCGACGCTGGTATTGGCCGTCCGAGCCAGGCTGCGGAAGCCATGGAAATGGGCGCGGACGCGGTGATGGCATATACCGCCATCGCTTCCGCCGGCAATATTCCGCTGATGGCACGCGCGTTCAAGAAGGCGATCGAAGCTGGTCGCGAGGCGTATTTGTCTGGCTTGGGCAAGGTTACGGAAGATCATGCCGTGCCGTCCAGCCCGACGAACGAGGCCGACTACATCGGCTGATTTGCGCTGGATCCCGTAATGGGGATTCGCGCAAAGACCATGCTGAAAGGGGCGTTTGCCGAACGTGAGTGCATCACGTACGTTCGGCAAACGCCCCTTACTTGTATCCTGCGTTACCTGCAAACGCTACTGCTGCAAGGCTTCCTTAAGATCGCGATTCTGGAATCGTTCGTGTAGCAGGCAATATCCGCCAAACGCAACCAGCCAAATCAGACCGGCAATCGCAGAACCAATCGTGTCCGTCGACAGGAACAACGTGACATACACGAGCACAAAGAACGTGATCGCAATCCAATCAAACACCTGCCAAGCGGGCATGACGAAACCGTCCGGTAGAAAATCGCTGCTCTGACGATACCTGTGGTGGGCGAGCATCGTCAGCACGTAAATGAAAATCACCACAGCGCTGGCGGCCGAAGCGAATAGCACGAACGCGCCGGAAATACCCGGAATCGCGTTGATGATCGGGGAGAACAGAATCATGCAACCCGAAGCGACGATCGCCTTCGCAGGCACCTTGTGGTCGGAAACCTCAGCCAAACGCGCCATCGCAGGCGACTCGGAATCCGAAGCAAGCTGATACAAGTGACGACCGGCTGAATAAATCAGCGAATTCAACGCCGACGCGGCAGCCGTAATCACCACGAAGAACACCAGGGCGGCGGCCCAATCAAGACCCGCATATTTGAACACCATGATGAACGGCGAACCGAACGAGCCATCGGAATTCTCGTGAAAGTTACGCCAGGGCACAATAGCCATGATCGCGATCAGCGCGCCCACGTAGAAGATCAGAATACGCATGATCAGCTCGTTCACCGCCTTCGGCAGCACCTCGCGCGGATTCTGCGTTTCCGACACCGTGACACCCACGAATTCGATGAGCTGGTAGGCGAAAAACACCATTTGGAAGCTCATGAAGAAGTTCATCCAACCGTTCGGCGCGAGCTGGAAGCCGTCGGTGATATTCGTAAGGCTCACCGTGGCACCCGACACCGTGCCGTCCACGCCTTCGATGTGCGTGGCGGGGTAGCTGAAGCCGATGATCAGCATCACGATGGCGGTGACGATCAGACCGACGATCAGCGTGATCTTGATCATGGAGAACCAGAATTCCGCCTCGCCGAACACTTTCACCGCAATCAGATTGATGCCGGTGAGCGCTACGAGGAAGCACAGTTCGATCAACCACTTCCACGAGTTCAGGTCTATGCCGAATGTGCCGAAGAACGTTACGAAATATGTGCTTACGGCGGTGATTTCGGTCATGCCGGTCAGAATGAGCACGATCCAATACGTCCAGCCGGCGAACTTGCCCCACCCGCGGCCGAGATAGCGCGTGATGAAGTTGATGAACGTGTGCTGGCTAGGATCGCTGTACATCATTTCGCCGATGGCACGCATCAGCAGGAACATGATCAGGCCAACGCCGATATACACGAAAATGATGCTCGGGCCGGTCAGTGCGATCGACTTGCCGGAGCCTAGGAACAGGCCGGTGCCGATGGTGCCGCCGATGGCGATGAACTGGACATGGCGGTTTTTCAGGCCTCGCTCCATTTCATTGCTCTGGTCGAGGCTTTCGACGGATTTGATGTGCGCGGCGCTTGAGCCCGCGGAATTGGTGTTCTCGGAAGTCATAATGTTCACTACCCTACCCCGCGAACCGCACATTGCGCCCGCCGAAGCTTTGTTTTTGGGCACGTACACAGATTTTGCGGCACTGGCGCATCCCGTTTGTGGTCAACCGTGCCCAGCTGACCACCTTATTCCCGTATTTTCGCCTCGCCATACCCCCTGCCGCCCTATCTCGCCTATATATGGCAGATTCACGAGGTTGACCGCTACTTTCTCGCTTACATATGGCACTTGCTCACGGCAAAACATCACTTAGGGGGTACGTTTTGGGCGTATTTCCGCAAGCTGACTGCCATATATAAGCGAAATGGCTCATGACGCATGAGCAAATCTGCCATATAAGTGAGATACGCCCAACTGTCCGACACAAATCGCGCCTCGCTTGTCTGATTCTGCAGAAACGGACATCCACAGCACACTTTCAGTACTCCAGTTGTCCGATTCTGGAGAAACGGACATCCGCAACGCACTTTCGCCGCATTACTTGTCCGATTCACCAGAAACGGACAACTGAGACCCGTTTTTGCCTGTGTACTTGTCCGATTCTGCAGAATCAGACACTTACGCGGCATAACGATGGTCTGGGTCAGGCGGTGGCGGCGATTTGCCCGCGCAGTTCGGCGTTCGCGCGCTCCAGTTCGTCGATACGGCGTGCCTGCTGTTTGATGATGATGCTCGCGGTTCCCACGTCGATACCGTCGTCGCCTTGCGCTTTGACGGGAATATGTTCCATCGTCCTGTTGGTGATGCTATCGAGGTTGCGCCTCATCACGAACGCATGCTCATACCGGTTGACGAGTTGCGCGATGATCTCGCTGTCGCTCATGTTGCCGCTGCCGGTCACGGATTTGATGGCCGACGTTTTCCAACGATCCACACACCGTTCGATGCGCTTGTATCCGATGAGATCCGGCGGAAGTCCCGCTTCCCGGAAGATTTTGGTTGGCGATTCGCCTGTCAAGTAGCGGATGGTGCACACTTGCTTGAACGAATCGGCGTAGGTGATGCGATTGCGCGTTACGTTGGCGACCGCTGGCAGTCCGCGCAATAGTTGGATTTCCTCGTCGCTGAATGCTCCCCCACCTCGTGCCATGGCACCCGCCTTTCCACTGTTTTCATGGATGTGCTTGCGATTGTAGGGTGCCATTGTCGTGAGATGCCCCCACCTGCAACCCCTGCATGATTGCTTTGTTTGACGCATGTTTTGATGCCTGTTTTGCCACTTGCGGATGTTTTTCATGCCAGATTTCGCCGTTTGGTACCGGATTTCACCCGCTTCGCTCCCGTATTGCCCCGTGCAAAACCTTCACCCCTAAAAAGTATGGAAAGGCACGAAAAGACACGAAAAGCGGGCATCCACGGATGGTTTCCGCGAATGCCCGCTTATTTCGTTTTTTCGCTTATTGTTTCAGCGATTGAGCGCGTATCAGTGCACGCGCTGGCGCGACTTGAGTGCGACGGTAACGCCGGCACCTGCCACGAGCAGCGCCACCACGGTGAAGAGGGTCGTGCCCGCAGCACCGGTAAGCGGCAGCTGGGTGACGTTCTTCACGTTCTTGACCTGGTATTTATCGGAAGACTCCTTCGGAGCCAGGCCCCACACATCCGTACCCCTGAACTTGACCTCACCATTCTCAATGATGACATTGAACTTGGCCTTGAGGCTCTGCTGGAAGCCATTCGGAACCGTGGTTTCGTTGACTTCGTAGGTGCCATCTGCAAGACCCTTGAAGGTCACTGTGCCGGTCTTGTCAGAGGTGGCGGTGAACGAACCATCCACACCCGGAACGCGGATCGTGAACGTAGCACCGGCCAGCGGATTGCCTTGAGCGTCGGTCTTGGTAAAGGAGAACCCGCTATTGGTGATGGTAGTGCTGTCAGTAGCTTCAGCACCATTGTCGGAGAGCACGACCGCGTTAGTCACGGCCTTGCTTCCGGAGGCTCCCGCTTCAGTAACCTTGGCAGCATAGGTCACAGTAATGAGTGCACCTGCGGTCTGCTTCTGGATGGAACTGATGGTGACGGTGAAGGTGCCATTCTTGTTTTGGGCCACGGTGTAATCCGTACCCTTGTTCAGGCTCTTATCGCCGACCGTCACCTTAAGGGAATCGAAATCCACAGTCTGGCCAGCAGACGGGGTATCCGTGTAGGTGTAGCCGTAATCGCTGTAGTACTGCGTGTTCTGCGGCACCTTGCTCGTAATGGTGTATGTCACTTTCTGGCCAACGGAAGCGGTGATGACGTCCTCTCCATTCACCTTCTTGGTCACGGCAGTGGTCTGGTTCTTAATGGCCACAGTTGCCTCAGTGAGCGGATTCAGCACGCCATCCTTAACGTTACCGGAGCCAACGAGGATTGCGATAGACGGAGTGGCAGCTCCATTGGTGCCAACCGAGTAATCCGCGTCCACAAACAGGTACAGGCCTGCAGGGAGCTGCACAGTAGCGGAAGTGCCATTAGCGGCAGCACCCAAATCAACCTCTTCTGCGGTACCAAGCTTGTCAGTCGTGGTCTTCAGCGATTCCACAAACTTACGGGAAGCGCTATTATTCCATGCACCATCTGCAGAATTGTCCACAGACAGCACGCCTTCGGCGAGCGCCCAAGCCATCAGATCGCCGGTTTCAGAGACAGTCTTGCCAGTAGCAGACTCAAGTGCCGCCTTAAGAGTACCGCGGTCAACACCGTCGGCAGTCTGCACACCGTACGTTGCATTGCTACCAGTGCCGTACTGCACGTAGTCAGCGATCTTGTAGGCGTCCAGCTTACGATTGGTCAGCTGCTTGGCGTCCTGAGCAGTGAATGTGAAATTCACCTTACTAGTGACGACAGTGCCGCTGCCGTCAGCCTGTGCGCTTGCCGCGCTCAGGGCCATGCCGCCCAGCAACGTCGCGGCTGCAGCGATACCGGCGAAAAGTTTCCTCATCTTCATGAGAATCCCCTCTCATTGTGTTGTTGATGCTGTGTTTGTTTTTGCTAACGGGATCTGAAGCCCAACATGCTCCGGATCCACAAAATTGGTGATGTGCGGCTGGACCGCCCCGTGAAGGTTGGTAGGGCAGTCCAGCCCGAGGAACCGTCTCAGACGAGACGCTTCCTGCTGTTCCAGACGCCAGCCGCGCCAACCAGCAGTACTGCGAGTCCGCCGATCGAGCCGCCAACCAGCAGCCATTGACGATCCGTGGTTCCGCCCGTCAACGGCAACGCCGACACCGCCACATACGTATTGGTGAATTTGGCGACATTCGCAGACTGATTATCAACAGTCTTGCCGTTGTCGTCCTTGACTTGCTTGATGCTCACTGTTGGCGTGCCCATATCGGCAGGAACCGTCACGGTTACCGTGTATTCCGCCTGGGAATAGTGCAGGCCGGCAATGGCGTTGGTGGGCTTGGTTTCCTTCACCGTGTAGGTGTAGGTGCCATCGGTCTTGTATACGATCTCGCCGAAGCTTGCCTCGTGCTTTGCGGTATCCGCATTGATCGTGACGGAAGTTGAATCAGGCAATGGAGCGTCCGGAGTTGGATCCGTGCCGGCAATGGCGAAGTTGAAGGAGTCACCATTCTTCCATTCACGACCGCTGATGCTCTTGGCCACCTTGATCGAACCTTCAGCCAGAATCGACTTCTTGTGAGTGTTAGTGACAGTGACCGGCCACTCCTTCACATTGTCAGCCGTATTCGCGTCGCGATTGGCTTCCCACAGCTCGTCGGCAGTGATTGTCACGTCTTGGCTCTTGTAAGAAGTTTCGTAGCCTTCAACAGCCTTTTCGACCACCTTATAAGTGTGACCGGGAGCTAGGTTCTTGAAGGATGCCTTCCATTCCGTATCAGCCGTTGCCGTAGCTTTGCGTCCCGAATCTTCTCCGTCGGTCTGCAGTGTAAACGTCACCGATTCAGGATTGCCTTCTGAGCTCGCGTTGCCATCAGCATCAGCCCACTTCTTCTGCACTGTGATGACACCGGTCTTGACCTGATCGACAGGCCGTTCCGCATAAGACGTATCAGCGCAGGCGTGCGTTTCGCCGTCACCCGAATAGGCCAAGCATGCGCTGTCGTTGGTGTAGAAACCAGGCTTACCTGCAGACGTGTCATTATCGGCAGCGTCAGAACCTTCACTACCAATCACGTTGTTATAGCCATCCTGATCGACGTTCTTCTTGTTCGCCGCATACTCGTTATATGCCTTCTGCGTAGGCTTGATGTCGAACTGCAGCGTGTAAGTCACACCGTCAGGAAGTGGCTCCGTGCTCTTCGGCGATGCGGTAATCGTCTTACCATTCACCTTGATATTCCATTGCGTAGTTACGTTAGCGCCCTTATTGGTAACCACTTTTACGGCTTTTGCAGGATGATCGGCATCAGCAAATTCAGCATATTCCGACAGCGTATCCTGAATGGTCACGCCGGTATATCCGTTGGTGGTCGTAATGGTTTGCTGAACGTCTTCGAAAACCTTCGACAGCTCAGAAGCCGTACTGGCGGTCTTGTAGTAGCCCTTGTCCGAGCCGCCACTAAGCGTTACACCAGACCAAGCATCCCAAGCAACACTTCCATAATTCGGATAATTGCTGGACACCGCATTCATAAACACATTGGCTTTGCGCGTCTCATCTGACAGCCAATTGCACGAAGTTACGCTCGTGTCAGCACCAGAGAAGATGCCTACGCTGTACACACCAACATTCGCATCTTTCAGTTGCTTAGCGATCGTCAATGTATTGTTCGCAACAGTATTGTCGAATGCACTACTCGTAGTCGGCACACCATCGGTAAAGAACACTACATACTTGATTGCATTAGTTCGCTTGTCCTTATCCAAGGTGGACTTAGCTTCGCGGAAACCAGCCGCAGTATTAGTGGCACCCTGGGGTTTTAAGCTTTTGACCCTAGTTTTCAGTGTCATTACGTCAGACGTAAGTTCGCTTAGCGTAGATGCAGTTTTAGCAAAGCTCACCAACGAAACCTGTACTTTGTTATCAGCGTTTGCGATTGTCTCATTCTGCATATCAACGCCATTTAAGAAAGTGGTCACTGCCGCCTTCAGCGCTGCAGAGCGAACAGCATTATCGCCTCTGCACGGGGAGTAGGAGGGCTGATCACCATTCATGCAGTAGTTCATCGAGCCGCTGTTATCGAGCACTAGTGCGATGTCGACTGGCTGGGAGACGGTTTGCGAAGTGCTGGACCGCTTGCCCGTCACGTTGAGGTTCAGCGTGTATGTATCGTTGGCACCATTCTTCTTGGCGATGGTTTTATGATGTTCCGGCACTCCAAGCGGCTCAGGCTTGGCAGTCACCGTGAAGTGACCTTGCACCGTATGATCGGCCGCAACAGACATGTCGACATAACGCAGACCGTTTTCATCTGTCTTGATAGCAAGATTGGAAACGACATTGCCATTGTCAGTGCCTTCAAATGTCACGTCATACTTAGACCAGTCACTTGGACTACCTTCCAAGTAGAAGCGAACTGTTTTCGATACATCTGCGCTAGCGAGGATCGGTAAGGTACCGCTCTCTGCCGTATTCGACGAGATCGAATCCGATTCAAGACTTTCGGTTTCATTATTCGAAACACCAGCCTTAAATGTTGTGTTCGTATCACCACTGGCCAAACCGTTTACAGTGATCTTCGCAACAGCCTGCGAGAAAATAACGCCGAACGCCGCACCCTGCCTAGAGCCAAGATCACTGTTCTTCATCTCAATGGAAACCTGAGTTGGAGCGGACGTTGTATACAGACGAATGCCTTGAGGCACGCTGTCTCCATCCTTACCCGTGCAAGTTATGGTTTGATTGTTATTCGAAAATTGCGGATCACAGAAACGGTAATTGCTATCGCTTGTTGGATAAGATCCCAGTTGCCTAATCGCGGAACTGGATTTGTACACCATTTGCTCGTCTTCGTTAGTGCTTTCCGCATCCGCCATAACGAACGAATACTGCAGATCAGCTACGTTCTGACCGTTTTTAGTAATGGTGATATCTGAAAGCTGTATCTTCGAATCGTTCTGATATCCAGTGCCTTGATACAGCGCGGGCTTGCTTCCGGTCGGGAAATCAGAATATCCCTCAACACCGAAGATTGCGTGATATCCAGCTTCACCTGGGTGCGCTGCACGATTATCCCACGTTGGTACTTCACTGGCGACGACCGTACGCCCGCCGAAATAATGCGCGGTAAATGACATGGTCAGGCCGCCGCCGAGATTCACGGTCATTTTTTGGCCGGCTTTTTCTTTGGCGGTCTCTGAGCTGAACTTGGACATATCAAGCCAGCACACGCGCTGCAAAGCATTCGTTCCAGCGTAAATACAGTTGGAATCAGTGACATCCGCCACTACGGAAGGGCTATTTTGCTCGGCGTTGACAGTTTGCGGATCGGACTGCGAAGCGGTATCAGTCTGCGAGTTCGTATCCGAAGATGTAGCATCTCCGGCATTTGCCGCATTCGCCGTGTTTACGCCGGTATCCGTACCAGTGTTGGTATCGGATTCAGTGCCCGTAGGGTCGACGGAAGTATCGCCCGCATTGTCAGTGCCCTCGTTATCCGTGGCGTTACCGTCACCGGTCGTTTCGTTAGTAGTGGTCACGCTCTGGTCCGTGGTGGTTTCCACAGTGGTCGGCGTATCTTCCGCAAGCGCGGCGGAGGTGGTGGCATAACCCATGCCGCCCAGCATGGCGACCGATGCGAGCACAGCCACTATACGTTTTGCAAGTCCTCCCCTGGGCTTCGCCTCATATTCATGTGCATGCCTCATGAGCATCCCCTTAAATCCTGTGCAATCACGCGTCTTACGACGCGCAACCTCTCTTCATGCCAAGATTCGCAACATCTTCTACGTGCCCGGAAAATCCTGACAGTACTTCAACTCTGGAAGCTAGAGGAAAAGGGACTGCCATGCGTACACCCTAAGTGCGGGAAAGTCGGGTATCGCACAATCGATGGAAATTGCTGAATCGCAACACAAGTCACCCACGAAGAGCACCCGACGTTATCGCGAAGAAACGATGGGATAATCACTGCAATGACGCTTCTTCACACTTTCGTAACCATTAGTCAATAATGGCAATCACGCATGCTCTATTCGCCAACCACAACTTTTATATTCAAATTGCATGTCAGACACGCCTTCATGCAGTAACCGAATCAGCCGCGCTTCGGCCACCAAGCAGCATGCCTGCGAATATGCCACGGCTTGCGTCGCAACCAAACCAACAACACGCCCACTACGAGAGTCGCAATACCTGTGATCGCACCAATCGCGCGGGCATCCTTCACCGCGTCGTTTTCGGCGGGAATCTCATCTGGAATGGCGGAACGTGTGGCCGAAACCAGCAGACGGTGCGTGTTGACGCCATACGGCGTGCAGGTCATCAGGGTCACACGATCCTCACCAGGCACGATTTTCAGCTGCGACGTGTCGTTCGGCTCGATCACCGTGATACGGTCCACCTGATAGCCGAGCGTTCGACCCATCACTTCGATGTAGAAGTAGTCGCCGACACGCATTTCATCAAGCCGCGTGAACATGGCCGCCTCGACCAGTCCACGATGCCCGGTGAGCACCGCATGCGTGCTCTTGCCGCCGACTGGCAGGCTGCTGCCGTACAGGTGGCCCGCGCCCGAAGCGAGCGCCGATTCGGAGGTGCCATGGTAGATCGGCAGTCTCACGGAAATTTTCGGAATGCGAATCGTACCCATCACGCCACCGCCGGAATCCAACAGACTCCGGTACTCCGCGTCCGCCGAACTGGCGCTTGCGGAACCGGCGTCCGCGCCTGTACCCGCACCACTCTGATTGTCCGATTCACCAGAATCGGACAACTGTGGTCCACTTTCACCCGCTTCATTGTCCGATTCACCAGAATCGGACACACTGGCACGCGATCCTCCACGCACATCAGCGAACGGATCCTTCGCCTCACCCAAAATCGGCTGTCCGGATTCCGCAAGCCGCTTGTTATAGTCCTGGGCCGCGGCGAACGCGTCATCCGCCTGCGGATACGGCCAGCCCGCAACCGTCTGCGCGGATCTTACCGACGTTCCCGACAGATCACGCGCCGACCGATACTGCAACATCGCCGGAAAACCGCCAATACAGATCGCAGCGACAATCAACAGCGCCGCAATCGCACGCATCGCCAGCGTTTTGCCGCGAGCGTGACGTCGTTGACGCATTTCGTCGGCAACGTCAATCGCCTCTTCGAACGACGGAAAGCGACTTTCCAACGAAAGTCGACCACCCATCGGAGCCTCTTCGGGTGACGGCCAACGACCGTCATGCCATTCCGCCGTTTCCTCCATCTCACGCAACCGTGCCGTCACCCGACAAGCTTTCGCAGCACACGTTCCAGTTCGTCGATGCGCAACGCCTGTTTCGCGATCAATTCGTCGCATTGGTTGATGATGAGTTGCGCTTGGGCGAGCTTCGAAAGCGCATCCTGCGATTCCGTTGCCGACGATTGCGCATCATCGCGCATAAGATCATGATGCCGAATGACGCGCAGGTCGTCGCGGTCCACCCGCTTGCTGTTGCGGCGGTCTCGTTCCTCCTGCTTTTTCCAGCGTGCAATGCACCGCTCAATGCGTTTGTATCCGATGAGTTTCGGGTCGAGACCCGCCTCGCGGAAGATGGCGGCCGGCGATTCGCCCGCATTGTATCTGCACATGACTTCGATGCGGAAACTGTCGGCATACCGGATATGCGACGCGCTCACGCTTTCCACTGCGGGAAGGCTGGCCAAATACGCGCGCTCCTTTGCGGTGAATTTTCCATCAACCATTCTTCCCTCCCCCTATATTGCCTAAACAGCTTGGTTCAGAATCGTATCGGAGCTTTCCCATTGGCACCCTCGTTAAAACCCTCGAATAAAGCCCACCCTTCCCCCAATGAAAAGAAGGAGTTCCATCTTCAAAACAAAACAGTTCCGCCATTTTGCACAGATAGTAACGCTCATAGAATTACCCCCCCCCCCCATAAAATTTACAAAAACTTAACCTTGCCCCAGAGTGCCCTTTGGCTCATCATGGGGCATCACGTCCTTGAACACCGTCATGCAGACTCACTAGGCTAGAAACATGACGCAAGAGCTCGTTTCATTGACTATCATCATGGCGGTGGCGGCCGTCAGCCCGATTGTGGCGCAGCTGATTCCAGGAAGGTTCATTCCACAAACTGTGCTGCTGCTCGTCACCGGAGCCGCACTCGGTCCGTACGGACTGGGCGTAATCGAGGTGAACGACGCCGTGAAACTCTTGAGCGAGCTCGGCATGGCGTTCCTATTCCTGCTCGCCGGCTATGAAATCGACCCGAAACGACTCGCCGGACATCAAGGCAAAGTCGGCCTTGTCACATGGATCATCACCTTGGGGCTCGCCGGACTCGTCGTGACCCTGCTTCCATTCTTCGCAAAGCAAGGCATCAACGGCATCGCCACGGTAATAGCACTTACCACCACCGCTCTCGGCACACTCATGCCGATTCTCAAGGAACGCAACCTCGAAGGCACCCCCATCGGCGACGCCATCATCTCGTACGGAACGTGGGG
>ENA-OWOD01001051-OWOD01001051.1-gut-metagenome-genome-assembly--contig:-NODE-1051-length-12809-cov-3.793198_pt1 | contig 12809 bp, 13 predicted proteins | sample MGYA00248256_ERZ651792 | MGnify/ENA primary metagenome ERZ651792 (study PRJEB26908, sample SAMEA4031714) | gut metagenome | biome: gut; feature: normal infant; material: stool | place: China | collected...
TAATGATTGTGAGATTCCTGACAGGCAAAAATACGACAATTTCTGTAAAAAACTGAATGATACGGGAGATAGTCTGATTTGAACGAAGCAAGTAAGTTACCTGATTTAATTGTGAAAAGTAAAAAAACTAAACTTATTCGTTTTCGTAAAACTATTTTCTGTCTTTTGGATATCAGAAGGAGCTGGTATTCCTCCTGATACAAGCAAATCCCTCACTGATTATTGCTTTTTGCAACCTCCCAGAGGACTTACTTGATTCGGTTAAAATGCTGATATTTTGAGGAAAAAGTGAAAGAATAATAAAACAGGGCTGTCGTATGAACCAAAAGTTCATTGACGACAGCCCCGTTTTTAACAGAAATAACAGTTTCTGTACTTATCTGAAAGGGAAGATTATTTATTCTCTTCCTGTACTTCGATTTTGCGGATTGTTTTATTCTTGATTTCTTCTTTGATCGCTGCAAGGAAATCACCAAGGTCTTTCATTCCTTCATCACCAAGGTAACGGCTTCTTACGGAAACCTTGCCTTCTTCTTCCTCTTTGGCACCGACGATGAGCATATATGGAACTCTTGCAAGACGTGCTTCACGAATCTTGTAGCCCATTTTCTCGGAACGCTGGTCAACGGAGCAGCGGATTCCGCTTTCTTTTAACTGTGCTTCCACTTTGGCGGCATAGTCGTGGAATTTCTCAGAGATCGGAATTACACGAACCTGTTCCGGGCAGAGCCAGGTCGGGAACATACCTGCATATTTCTCAATCAGCCATGCCAGTGTTCTCTCATAGCATCCCATGGATGTACGGTGGATGATGTATGGACGCTGTTTTTCGCCATTTTCGTCGATATAGTACATATCAAACTGTTCAGCAAGAAGAGCATCCCACTGGATCGTGATCATTGTATCTTCTTTTCCGTATACATTTTTGGCATTGATATCAACCTTAGGTCCGTAGAAAGCAGCTTCTCCAACATCCTCTGTAAATGGAATGTTCAGTTCTTCAAGCATCTGACGGATATGAGCTTCTGTCTGATCCCACACTTCTGCATCACCGATGTATTTCTCGTTTGTGAGGATCTTCTTCAGTGTACTTTGCAGCCAGTAATCACTTCCAGCGGCGGTCTTGATGCCGTCCGCTTCCAACCCCTGTCCGATCTGAAACAGGCTTGCACCTTCCAGATACTCTCGATAGATTCGCAGGACGATTTCTGCTTCTTCCGGGACGATGACCAGATTGCCTTCATCATCCTTGGTATAGCCGAGGAAGCGGTTGTGGTTGACCTGGACCTTTCCGGCTTGGTAACGGAACTGCAATCCTAGCTTTACATTCTGGGAGAGGGACTGGGATTCCTGCTGTGCAAGAGATGCCATTATGGTCAGAAGCACTTCACCCTTTGCGTCCATCGTATTGATATTTTCTTTCTCGAAGTACACGGAAATGTTCTTTTCCTTCAGCTGCCGAATGTATTTCAAGCAGTCCAGCGTGTTGCGGGCGAATCGGCTGATGGACTTGGTAATGACCATGTCGATTTTGGATGCCATGCAGTCCTCAATCATGCGGTTGAACTCTTCACGCTTCTTGGTGTTGGTACCCGAAATACCGTCATCGGCATAGATCCCGGCAAGCTGCCACTCAGGATTTCTGTCTATGAATTCTGTGTAATGCTCCACCTGTGCCTCATAACTGGATTCCTGTTCGTCACGGTCAGTGGAAACACGGCAGTACGCAGCCACACGCAGTTTCGGTTTTTCTTCCGTGACCTGCTTTCTGCTGCCGACTCGTTTTCTCGCCGGAATTACGGTGATCGTTTTCTCAGCCATTCCGTACCTCACTTTCTATCAGACTGTAAATGTATGCGGCCTGCTTGAATGGGTCATCGTATCTGTGTGTGACCTTTCCTATAATAAAGGCGGTCTCTGCTTCGCAAGGCGGCGGTGTTGTCCGCTCCCGGGTTCTGCCTAATGCTCCGGCACGGCGATTCCGCTCTTCTGCGACTTTGGAAAAGGTCTCGCTGTCAATAATCGCAGGATAAAAATCATCGCCCAGATAATGCTCGTTCTGGAGTATCCTTTTGGCACCGCTGTGGAACAGGGTAAGCCCTGCGGCTTCTGCGGCGGGTACCAATGCCAGCCCGGAAAGGTAGCCACTGAACAGGGTACGCACCTGTTCAGCCTGCCCTTCGTCAATGACCGCCACACCGTTTTCAATTCTGTATCCATATGGGATGTGGTTTGCCATATTCATCGTATCCTTTCTTTCAGTATCAATCCGCATTTCAGTTCAAAGGCTGCGGTGTTCCTTTCGTGTATCACGACCCGCTCCACAAACTGTGAAAAGCAATCCCCGTCAAACTCCGTCAGCATCTCACCCCGGCTGCAAAAGCGGATGAGGTCTGCCAGCTTTTCGGTCTTTTTCATCTCTCCGTTGACCGAGAATACCAGATGGTCTTGCTCTGCTGACTGCGATTTTCCTTCAGCTTGTGCCCCTCGTCTGCAATGATGAGGTCGGCATTGAATTTCAGCAGTTCTGTCTCAAGGATTCTGGCACTCTCATAATTCACGACTACAATCTCCAGCCCGTCGGTCTTGCCGACTTCGGAAAGCTGCTGTCTTTTCTTTGCGGATGCACCTTTCAAAATGGTCAGCGTATATTGGAACGCAGCGAATTTCTCAAATTCCTCTTCCCACACACCGAGGATTGACAGCGGTGCAACAACAAGGATGCGGTTGACCCTGCCAAACTGATAAAGGATGCCGGAGATGCCAATGGAAGTGATCGTCTTGCCCGTACCCATTTCCATAAGCAGAGCCACACCGTTGCTTCTAAAATCGGAAGGGAGAAGGCCGAATCTCATGCAGGCAAAATCGAAAGCCTGCTGCTGATGCAGATATGGCTTGACCGTAATCGGCATCGGAAGGGATTTATTCGTCATCGTCCGCACCTCCTCGCATCTCATGAATTTCAATGTTTCTTACACTTGTGCCGGGCGTAAGTACCAGCACCTCGCAGAAATCGCCGAAGATCAGATTCAAAAGTCTCTGTGGAAGGCGCACCTTCTTGCTGCCAAGCACCTGCTTTTTCTGACCACTGCGGTCTGCAATATTGATCTGTACTCTATGTTGCAGATTCATCATTTTTCATATCCTCCTGTTCAATGAACGGGTCTGCGCCCGGAGGTCGTATCTCTTCCTCTGTAACATTGGGAAAAAGAACAACCCCCGGTCAGACCGCAGTGATTACTTCTTACGCTTGCGGGACTTCTCAACACCGAAGTGCTTGCAGCCCTTGGCGATGATTTTATTCCAGCGGTTGGAGATAGCCTGCTGAGTGACCGTCTTTCCGGTACGGGCTTCCTCCTCACGGCGGACATCTTCGAGGTACTTCCACGCCCCCAGATGGTCATAGACCAGGTCTCGCTGTGCCTCGGTCAGCCCCTCCATGAATTCCAGAATGGCTGCAACCTTCTCGTCCATCGGTGCATCCTCCGGGAACAGCAGGGTAAAAGGGTCGGATTTGATATCCTCGATTTCGTCCCACGGATTTACCACATCCTCACCGCTCTTGCCGGAACGCTCATAACGAGCAAGTCTGTCAGAGAACACCTTGTCGGTGTGGCGCTCATACTCGTCCTGCTCCACATCCTCGTCATGGTCGATGCTGTCTACCATAATCAGAATTTCACGGTCGATGGTGCGGACCGTGCCGTCCGGGTCGGTGTATTCCTCGCCAAGACCGATATGTACCGGGACTTCCTTTTTGAGGTCTTCATCCCAGCGCCAGTAGGTGTAACCGTCTTCGGTGAGGTAGTTCTTGCGATCCTCACGGAATGCGCTGGTACGGGTCAGTGCTACATTGTTCTTTTTGGCTTTCATTCAGTGTCCTTTCCCGCTCCTTGGCAGGACGGCGGACACCGAAAAAGCCGGGGCTACAATGTACCCCGGCTGAAACATCCCCAAAACGGCATGACAAGACACGGTGGTACATCGGAAATCAAACTCAGCCTTATAAAAAACTGCTGAGTATGACTTCTTCTGCATCCACCGTCCCTATGGCCATCTTGGAACGATATGATTTAATTGAAGTTTTTCTTCACCCGAAGAGGAGGATGAACAGGTTGATTGTTCTAATCATTTCTCTGTTCACCCTCTGCGGCATTACTTACGCTTACCGCTCGGCTTGGTCTGTGCCAGTGCACTTCCGGCTACCGACTTGGAGTCTTTGCCGTAACGTCCGTCCTTCAAGATTCTGCTTGCCTTGGAGGCAACAGGCCTTGAAGTCTGCTTCGTGTTCTTCGCCATTCTTCTCACCGCCTTTCTGTTCGAAATTGCCTTAATTTCCAAGGCTGTAATCATTATCGTTGATTCGGTTTTCAGAAAATATGGTGAGAGTCTGGGGGATTTCTGGGGAAAAACTGGAATCTGAAAAAGCGCAAAAAAATACCCCTCGGCACACGCCGGAGGGCAAAAAAAGAGAAGAAGCCGAGGCCTCTTCTCTGAAATTTATATATTATTCTGTATAGCCGATCAGAAGACCGTATCTGCCGTCTCCCTCTTTGTGAGTGTACATTTCACGTTTTGCGCCGTCATAATCTATCGTAGGAATACTGTTTTCAACGATAATGACCTGCCCGAAGTCCTGGTTCTTAACAAGATACTCAAACAATCCGTTCCTCATCTCTGCACTTGTATCGCTCCCGCCCTCTTTCAACGAAAGAATCGGTGAATCCATCAACAGTATTCCAAGACCGTGTTTGCCTTTTTCGGACAAATACTGGTGCAGGGCAATTGCCACCGTTGCGTTAAGGAAAGCTTTGTAGCCGCCGCCGAACTTCTGCTTCTTTTTCCGTTTACGACGATATCGAAGTCTTCGCTTTCGAAATCAAAATAGCAGTTGCTGAATTTATCAAACTTGACTTCGGTAAGTATGGTGTTCAGGAGATCATTGAAATCAGAAACAAACTCCGCCGTAAAATTATCCTGTGCCTTGAATGCAGCCTGATCTTCGTTTCCATCCTCTGTTTTCTTCGGAGTGGTTATATGTTTTTCGATTTTCTCAATGATTCCCTGCTGACTCGCTGAATCTACAGATTCCTGCAACATTTCTATCTGATTCTGAAGTTCCTGTATTGTCGGCTGCAGGTCCTGATTTATCAGCTGAGCAAGACGGCTGCTTTCTTCATCACACTCCTGTATGCGTTTCTTGTGCTCTGCAATCTCCTGGTCAATGTCTTTCTCGGCATCCATTACATCATTAAGCTGCGGAAGTATCCTCTGGAGTTCTGCCTGCGCTGCCTCCGCATATTCCACACTCCGCTGTACTTCCATTTCAGCACCACAGAACGGACAATGCTCGGGTTCTTTTTCTTTGGAAAGTTTCTGCTCGCCGTCAATAATAAAGGTGATCCGCTTTATATCCGAATGGTACTGGCCGCGGAGTATCTGGTAGCGGTGCTTCATCAGCGAGGCTGACTTCAGGTCTTCGTTTATATCAACGATTTCATCGGACAGTCTGCTGCGCTGTGCAGTGGCTTCCGTAATACGCCCCTGCGCCTCATTGATCTGTTGCATCAGCTGAGCAATTCGTTCTTTGACCTGTTCCGGGGAGAGCGCCTCCTTTTTCACAGCCAGTTTGAGTTCTGACAGGTATTCCAGGTTCTCGTTCTTAACAAGCGCACGGATTTTTTTCTCGGCGTTCTTTTGTTTCTTCCCGGTTACCTCTTTATATTCCTCGAATTCTTCCTCATTCAGAAAATACAGCAGAGTGCTTTTCATAGCAGTCTTTGAGAAAGGGCCACCGCTTGTATAAAATATGCTCTGCCTCCTGTTCATATTTTCCAGGGAAACACATAAAAGGTTCAGAAACGAGCGGAGCGTCAGAGACTGCCTTTTGGCATTCTCATTCATGATGACCTTCACGTTATCATCAATACCGAGGATCTTCATCCATACAGAATTAATCCAGTATTTCGACTTGCCTGCTGTATACTGGTGTGGATCGATTCTCGGATCAGTACTCTCAACATCTATCTTTGTGCTTTCAAGCTGGCGTGTCATCGTGACGGTACCGTGTCCAGTTTCGACCTCAAGGTGTACGGTATCGCATCCTGTGTTCTTGTCGATTACGAACTTCTCGTGATCCAGACCGCACATAAAATCAAAGCTGTCAAGAATCCAGCTCTTTCCGGTATCATTAGCACCGTGAATGATGTTCAGCCCATTGATAAACTCTACAGGCGAGTCTTCTATCCCTGGGCCGGTGAACCACAGCTTTTTGATGTAATACTCATTCTTCATGGAACGCAGCCTCCTCTTTCTCCAACGAAGCTACCGCCAGCTTGTTGATTTTATTCAAAATGCCCTGTTCGGAGTCATTGGAGAAATGCTGCAGCGCAAGTCGTATCTGGCCTCTGTACTCTTTGGCATATCTCGTATCAAGCTGCCGGGAGAACTCCTTACCCCGTGCAGATATGCAGTAAATGAATCCGTTCTTGGTGGGATTGACATCTACAAACCCACGACGCACAAGAAGCGTCATTCCATCCCGGGTCAGTTCCTTCCTCGTTGCGAACTCACTGAATTTAAACAAGTTGTCCCCGTGGAGATTCATCCCGGAAAAAGCAAAGCTTCTTCCGTACAAGGCAGCAAAGTCCACAGCCGCAATCATGTTAATTGAAAAATCCGTTCTTGCCTCAGATTCCAGGAGCAGCAGTACCCGGAGGGCTGTTTCGAACGGGGTATTAAACAGTTCCGTCATCTTCATCCACCCACTGTATTTCTTTTCTGTTCGCAAGCATGTGGCACATGCCGACTTTCTCTGCAGCACCTATCCATCCGGGAAGAAGTGCGATCTGTGAACGGGTGATCGGCACCAGAGCGGCCTGGCTCGTTACTGCTGTCAGCCGCTTATACCCATTATCATATGAAGGAATCATAACCGGACTGATGCCCTCCTTGACCTCTTCACGCATTTCATCGAATTCTTTGTACTCTATAGGAAGAAGTGCATCCTGCAGTGACCGCCTGATTGTTTCGGTCGCATAATAGCATTTCCGCTGATATGCAAAGTCCTTCTTATACCGCCGATTCCGGTCGACATCCCTGCGGGTATATTTCGGAACATCCTCCGCACTTGCATAAGCCGCATACAAGGCCTCAACATAGACCATCTCCGTCTCATCCACGACAAGCGGCACAGGCAGCAGATCAGGCTTTTTGTATTTGCTGAGCATCTTCTTCAAAACGTCAACATCATTTCGGATTTCGTCATCAGATATGTATTTTCTTGTGGCTGCGGTGTTCAGTTCACCATCCGGCCATTTTATGATGATGCCGGGTTCATCAAGTTCTATCGGAGCTGCTGATTTCGGAAAACCGCTGACAAACTTATCCGGGATTTCCCGGATACCGTCTGCGCATTCATTATTGTCAGTTTCCAGAATGGCAAAGCGTACAAGAGAGGTCAGCAGATAGGTAAGGTCAATTGAGGACGCGGACAGCACTGCACCCTTGGTGTATCCCCGCAGCCAGCTCACCGGTGAATTGGTGTCGATGGTTTTATCTTCGTCAAGCACCGCGAGTACCGCCTGGAGCAGAGGAGCCCTCATGCTGTCCTTGATCAATGGCATTACAGTCCTTTCAAAACTGCGGACTGCTGCCTCGGGATCACATTCACGGACAACATCGGCAATATCGGAAGGAACCTTGTCGTGACCGTTTTTCAGATGCCCAGGAAGAGATGTGTCGCGATAAGCCAGGTTCACTCCGAAGGGCGCAAAAATAGCGCTGCACAGAGGAGCGCTTTTAATCCCCTGGCCCCTCGCCTGATACATCAGGACAAATAATGAACCGAAACAAATACACTTCACTCCTGAAATCTCCTTCCTGTTATAATTGCGATTTTATTTCGTCTTCGAGAGCTGGCAGACGAATTTCACGCTTCTTCTTAGTTGAAATCTCACATTCCCAAAGAACAATAGCTTTCCATCCGGCTTCTTCCAGTTCTCTTTTCTCTTTAACATCTCTTGCTATATTTTTTTCAAATTTACTCTTCCAAAACTCACTATTAGTATCGGGTATCCTTGCGGCTTTGCATCCTGGGTGCTGATGCCAAAAGCAACCATGAATGAATATTACGGTTTTGTACTTGGAAAGAACGATATCTGGTTTACCAGGATATCTTGCATCATTCTTCCGATAACGAAACCCTTTACTAAACAGATACTTTCTGACTACTTCTTCTGGCTTCGTATTCTTGCTGCGAATCCTTGACATATTGTAATGTCTTTGCTTTTCTGTAAGAACGTCTGCCATTGAAAGTACCTCTTGCTAAGATTCCTTGACTAACATTTTTATATTTCCACGACAAAGAACAGTAAACATCTGCCCATATAATGACAGCCTTTTTGCCGTTGCGCCGGCATCAAATGCATGTGATTCGATAACCGCATATGTTCCTTCTTCAAGTCCACAGGTTTCTGCAGACAAAAACACAATCAAATCTGATTTTGTTTCTATCTGATAAATCCCTTTATCAACAGTACTAAGTTTCCCGGAACAAATCTTCTGTACACTTGATATACTCGCATTAATGTCCTTGGATACTATTACCGAAGAAAAATTTGCCTTTCTAGCGGACGCCTTTAGTTTGGCAGCAATTTCCACTGCATTTACAGGATCCATCTCCTGCAATGTGCCAAATGGATGTGTACTCTCTCCCACATAAGCAATATGTTTTTTATTATCAATACGGAGCCACTCAATATATGGCAGGTTCGCCAGTATTGTTTCTGGCTGGTTTCTGCTTGTTCCTGAACCATTAAGAACCTTATCCACATGAACGGCAGGCTCTTTCTGCATTGCATCCCATATACGCTTCAGCTCATCCATTGGCCTGCTACGGGAATTGCCGTTCTTTGGACGTATGATTAAACGCTCCTGCTCATCGTCAATATTCTCAATGGTAATGGCGGCACTACGACTAATGCTATTCAGTTCCAGTCCAATCAGTTTGTGAACATCTCGCTCAACATCCGTAAAATTCATACCTTACCTCCCTGGAGCAACGGAGGAAACCGCAGTACACTTGCATCTTCATCTGAATCCTCAATCGCAGCAACATCATCCAGCCATTGTCTGAGGAAAGATTCCGACTCCGGGTCTTCTCCTCCAACCTTCATAAACGTCACCTTATTGGGTATATCTATTCTGACAGGCTGAGTATCGTGAGGTGTTACTGCATCTTTCAATGCTATACCTGCTGCGAACCGTCGTATATCAGAAACAAAATCAAGTACGATAACCTTGTCTTTCCCTTCTGATATCCGTAATCCCCGGCCAAGCTGCTGTATGAAAATCCTGCGGGAATGAGTTACACGCTGAAATACGAGAATGTTTACATCTGGGACATCAATCCCTTCGTTAAATATATCAACAACGCAAACCACATTAACTGTCCCGTCGGAAAAATCGCTCAGTATCCTGTTCCTTTTATATTGGGATAACGGCTCATACTCATTTCCTGCGTTACCCGAATAAATAGCCTCAGCCTTACAAAACCCTAAGGTATTGATCTTGTCTCTCATGATAAGAGCATGCTCGATTGTTCCGCAAAACACTATCGCTCTTGGATTGGGCTGCTCACTCCATGCATCACGCAATGTATAAACTACTGAGTCATCCCACTGATTAATAAACAAAGTTCTGTTTATCTGTTTCGGTGAAAAACTATGTCCCTGGACATTCTGCAGCGCATCCCAGTTTATGTTGTCCGTATACATTCGGTAATCAACATTTGCCAGAAATCCTTTATTAAGCCCGGTGACCATGTCAATGGTTACTCTTGGCTCACCAAAATACTGTGTCAGATCCGTCTCGTCCGGTCTCCAGGGAGTTGCAGTAAGTCCTAACGCAAAAGAGCCGCCCGGCTTGCCTGCACTGAGGGCATCAAACACTCTGTCATACATACTTGATCCAACGTGATGGCATTCATCAACAAGCAGAATCCCATAATCCGGCAATTCTTTTCCTGCTTCAATCCAGCCTGAAACTGAATCGACACAGGCAAATGTCATATCTGCTCCGTCAAGCATTTCAGCTGTGGGACGCTCATAAGAATTCCATATCAGCGTTTTTTCTGACGGCTTCAGAAAAGGCCAGAATGCCTTTTCCAATTGATATACGAGATCATTTGTATGTGCACATACAAGCACCTTGCATGGATTATTAGCCCGTATGCGACGGACACTTTCCGCAGCAACGAATGTCTTTCCCAGACCAGTTGCCATAACAACCAAGGCTCTGTTTCCATCCCCGGCAAAGTATGCGTTGACAATTTCGTCTATTGCAGGGGACTGGTAGTCCCGGGGTTCCTTTGTGTTGTAGGTTTTATCCGGAAGGCGCTTTGTCCTTGATACTAAAGTATTTGAATCCCATAGTTGTAACGGAATTTTTCTTGCAAGCAAAGTGCTCTGATATGACTTAACAGCAGCGTCAAATCCGTTTGAGGAAACAATCACAGGAATATCAGCTTTATACTCATAAACAGCGTTTATCGTTTCCTGGGCCACATCAAGCCCTACCGGTTTCTTCCAGTGTTTAGCCTGAAACAGCCACTTCTTTCCGGCTTTATTCCCGGTAACATCTGCACCGTGATCTCCTGTTTGTCCGACAAGACGGACATTGTCATATCCCTCATAAGTAAGAAGCCGGCACAGATTTCTTTCAAAGGCCTGCCAAGTCATATTATTCATAATCTGGTACTGGCTTTCAAACATTACTCCACCATTTCCTTTCTCAAGAACTCAATAGAGAGTTTTACTCTTTGAAGCGTAGTAGCATCAGAATACTGGTTTTCTGCAAAGGTAATCACATCCTGCAGGGAATTCTCATACTGTCGTATAATTTTTTCTCTTGCACGTGCCACATTGTCACTTCCGAGCAGTTCTTCGCCCCCACTTGCGAGGGAGACGCTCCAGATTCCACCTCCGAAAAACGAGTCGGGTGTTTCGTGATAAAGCGTCAGGAGAAAACTGTACGGAGCATAAAGCAGAAACTCCCCGTTTTCCTTCAGTGATCCAATAGAAGACAAATCAATCCCATGTTGTATCAAAGAGGCTGTCAGTTGCTTCTTCTCCTCGTCAGACAACTCGTCAAAATATAATGCACCATTTGTGTTTAACAGATCCTTAAGATGGTTACGGAGTTCATCCAGAAAATCGTTAGCATCCTTTAAAACCGAGTCTCTGTTCAGTTCGACAGCCTCTTTCCAGTTTGTCTGCAATACGTTCCAAGTCAAATTGCTAAGATTATGTTCAGCGTATGAGGCAAGGTTTCGCTTCTCATCGTACAGGTACATAGCAATTTCACTTGCAATAAGTTGTTCCTTGGACAGACTGCATTTTGTAAAGAAAGGATGCGATAAGTCTACGAACATAGTTATTCTGCCGATTTCCTTGCTGATTATCAGTGGAACCGTTTCTTTTCCTCCTGGCGGCAGCATTGCCTTCTGAACGGAATAAACGTCCACTTGAAGGGAATTGCTCATAGTCCCATCTGCAAGGCGGATCTTCATACCATCACTGGATAAAGTATCTACCTTATCCGAGTGAGCAAGTAATTCCTCTTTGGAAAGCGGATGATTAGCTCCACGCGGACTGCTGCAATTCTTACAAACATCATCGGTTGCAATATTCTTAGTCCCACATACTTTACAAGTCCAGGGTTCCAGTACAGTCGGAATCTGATTGGCTCCACAGAAGGGACAGGTGACAGCTGAAAGTGGTATTATCTTACCGCATTTTTCGTTCACACATGTTTTTGGCTTTAAGATTGCTCCGCATGCTACGCACTCTTCTGCTTCCTTCAGATTTTGTGCTCCGCACACAGGGCATTCCGGCAGTTCCTCTGCGGGCGGCTGATCAGCAGATTCCACAAGTTTCCACCATTCACCATCATCATAGAAACCAGGAAGTTTCTGCTTGAATTTCTCATAGTATTCCTTCTCTGTGTCTCTACTGATACGTTTTGCGCTGCGGCTGTCAGCATCCCAGTAACCCATATACATATCGCCACGACCAAAAGAGCGGACACGTCTGTATGCCTGGTATAATTTGTAAAGAGGAGAGTTGTTCTCAGAGGCTCCGGGCTGACTTGGCTGCAAAGAGCTGTTTCCTCGTATAAATGTCATCGCCCTTTGCCATTCTGCACTACTACGCTGAAAATCCTGCTTTAAAAAATCGACAGGCACAAAATCGAGGTTGATCTCTCCGACGATACGACCATACTGAGAATCAATAGGATAATCTTTTGTCACATGCTTGAATTCATCCACATACTCAAAGAAGGCATTTTTTTCACCAATTCGTATGGCTCTTCCGTTTCTTATGAGATCAATTCCAAAATCGGTATCTGAGTCAAACCGCTGAATACCAATCCACCCACGGACTCTTTCTTCGACGGTTCGAATTTTAGTAGAGCCGCAAGAAGGACAACAAGTATCTGATGTCCCAAGGATTGCCGTACATGTCCCGCAACGTTTTGTGCTTCCTACCACCTGGTCAAACCGCATCACCGCAGGAACATTTCCGCTCTTCCTGACAACATATCTGCTATCATCCCAGACACAATGTTCGTATGCCTCACACTTCCCCTCGTTGATAAAAATCTTTATTTCACCTTTCCGAAGAATAGTGGCATATCTGCGTCCAATCTCCTCTCGAATTTTAGGAAGCCCATACTGAACCAGTTTCTGGACAAAGCCGCTGTTAGCATTTCCCTGAGGCCACCAGTCCTTTACCTCAATTATGGTTCCA
>ENA-OWOD01001059-OWOD01001059.1-gut-metagenome-genome-assembly--contig:-NODE-1059-length-12719-cov-4.114381_pt1 | contig 12719 bp, 11 predicted proteins | sample MGYA00248256_ERZ651792 | MGnify/ENA primary metagenome ERZ651792 (study PRJEB26908, sample SAMEA4031714) | gut metagenome | biome: gut; feature: normal infant; material: stool | place: China | collected...
CGATATATACCTATTTTACATTACCTGTAGGTCTTTTTTCATATTACACCTCAATTGTTGATGTAAATAATTTTGAATCTTTTGGCGCGGCGACATTTTACCCCCTATTCTACGTTCTTGCGTCTGTTATCAGCTTTTTTGGAGCCAAAACGTCGTTTTTGGATAATTTAATCTATTACGTCGGATTACCACAAGAAACCTGGACGTCAACCTTATTCCCAACAGGATCCTACAATGCTTTCTGCTCCCTGTTTTATTTCTTTTATCTCGATTTTCGAATTATTGGAATAGTTCTTTTTTCATTGCTTTATGGCTTCATATCAGGATATGTATATAAAAAACAAAGAACTAGAACTAATGACACATGGTTCATATTCTACCTGCTTATATTGCGAACCATCGTAGGCTCTTTTATGATTTTCCAGCTTGGAAATACAAAATTCTTCGTAAGTCTTTTTATTTTTGGAATTGCGATTCTCCTTGGGAAAAAAGAGATAAAAGAGGAATCATGATGAAAGATAAATCACCCGTCAACATCGTGGTGCCGGTCTACAACGTCGCTGACCTGCTGTCCCGATGCGTTGACTCACTGCTCGCACAGACATACGAGGATGTACGAATCGTCCTGGTCGACGACGGGTCCACAGACGACTGCCCCGCAATATGCGACCGATACGCAGAACAAGACCCGCGCATCACCAGTCTCCATAGGACGAATGGCGGGCTCTCAGCTGCCCGTAACACGGGAATCGACCACGTGTTCTCAATCGAAGAACCCTCGCGCGGACGATACATAGCGTTCGTGGACTCCGACGACTGGGTCGAGCCCAGATACGTCGAGTCCATGCTCGAGACGCTGGAGGAGTCCGGCGCGGACGCGGCGCAGTGCGGCCATTTCATCTCCTACGCGCCGGACAACGAGGACGACAAGGACCCCGCCCACACGCGCACGACGCTCGACCGTGCGCAAGCAGTTGAGAGCCTGTGTCGCAACGGCCTGTGGGACGTGACCGCATGGAATAAGCTGTACCGGCTCGACCTGTTCAGACAGATACGGTATCCGGAGGGGCTCTTGTATGAGGACACCGCCACTACATACCTAATCACGCAGGAATGCGACAGGGTCGCGGCGGACATGACACCCCAATACCACTACGCGCAGCGCTACACGTCCATCGCGAACGGCACCACCTGGAAGGACAGCAAGCTGGACCTCGTGCTCGCCGGCGACCGGATGGCCGCATGGGTGTGCGAGCACTATCCCGACCTCAAAACGGCCGCAGCTGAGAAGCGGGCGTACGTGCGCCTCTCCACGCTTTCCCAGATGGTCAACACTAGTCATCAAGACAAGGACCTCGCCCGAAGACTGCGCCGAGAGGTCCTCCCGCTCGCACCAACCGTGCTGTGCGACCGCAGGGCGTCGAAACGCGACAAGCTCGGCATTCTCGCCCTGCTTCCCGGCTTCTGGTGCTATCGCGCCATCTGGAGTCGCTACTACGAGGCCAAACGAAACAGGACCGTGGCCGGTCCGGCTGGAGCACCCGACACGACAGGAAAGGAACAATCATGACAACAGCGGCGGTAATCACGCTCCATCAAGTCGACAACTACGGCACACAGCTTCAGGCATACGCCACGCAGGAGAAGCTGAAGCAGTATTTCGACAACGTCGTTCTCATCGACTATCGACGTCCCGACACGTATGGCAAAGGCCTGGTCAACTCCTTCGCCAAAAGCAATCCGGTAAAGGCCCTAGCGTTCCTGCCAACCTACTTGCTATGGAAGAAAGTGTTCGACGGCTTCCGCAGCAAATATCTGAACCTCACGGAAAAGACGTATCTCAGCGAATCGGATTTCAAAAACTTCAACGATTTCGCTGACGTGTACGTTTCCGGCAGTGACCAAGTGTGGAATTTCGGATGGAACAAGGGAGTTATTCCATGCTTCTATCTAGACTTTGCCCCTGACGGAAAACCCAAGTACGCATATGCGTCCAGCTTCGGCCGAAACCATCTCGACGAGAACGAAGTCAACCAGTCGAAGAAGTACATTGATCGTTTCGACATGATCTCCGTACGAGAACAGAGCGGCGTTGATATTCTGAACAATCAGTACGGATACCACAACGCTGTGCAAATCGTCGACCCCACGCTGGCGATGCCGGCATCGTTCTGGCGTTCCATCGCCACGAAACCGCGGGTTAAAGGCGACTACATCCTTATCTACAACCTGAACCGCAGCAAAGAGTTCGACGGATACGCGGATGAACTGTCACGCAGAACAGGCCTGCCTATCTACCGATTCTGCACCCGCGTGGACCAAGTATTCCGAAACGGTAAAAGCCTCGTAGTGCCTGAAATCCTCGATTTCGTTTCCCTTGTAGACAACGCGAAATACGTGCTGACTGACTCATTCCACGCGACCGCATTCTCCATGAACATGGGAACCGAGCCAATTTGCATCTACCCGGGCCAGTATTCCGGAAGGCTTTCCGAGTTCCTGAAGCTCGTGGACTCCGAGCAGCGCCATGTGGACGGATATGACGACTTCGACGTGATTAATCGGCATGTGGACTTCGCCAAGGTCGAACGAATACTCGACGCAGAGCGCACAAGGGTCGACGAATACCTCACCAACATGCAGCAAGCAGTACTCGCAAACAAACAATGATTATCAGAGAGACGCCTAGCAAAAAGCTATGGAATATGACCGACCGGGAGAGAGGAAAGACCTACAATGACAGCGAACGATGAACCACTCGTATCTGTACTTTTGCCAGCATATAACGTGGAAGAATATCTCGCGAAGTGTGTCGATTCAATACTTCAACAAACCTATCAGAACTTTGAGATCATTATTGCGGATGATTGTTCTCCAGACGATTCAGGCAAGATTGCCGACAAGCTGGCGTCAAAGGACGCTAGAATCAAGGTTTTCCATCATGGAAAAAACATGGGATTATCTGCAGCACGCAATACCGGGTTAAATCACGCCTCTGGAGATTACATCACATTCGTAGACTCGGATGATTGGATCGAGCCGGATTACGTAGAGTATCTGCTACGAATCATACAAGGCACTGACAGTGACATAGCAATCTCTCGTAACTTCTTCACTTCGCGTTTCCGTGAACAAGTTACGGAAGACCGTATCACTACGATCACTCCTGAGGATATGCTGTGCGACTTGTTGTACAACAGAATTCACGTGGGCGTCTGGAACCGCATGTACAAGAAATCCCTTATCGGAAACAGTCGTTTTCGCTTGGACTCACTGACCGGTGAAGGCATGCAGTTCAATACGCAGGTCGTACCCAAGGCCAGCAAAGTGGGTATGGGTCTGAGACGTGTGTACACATACAACGTTGACAACGAGACCTCCGCAACCAAGAAACCCAACGTACGCAAGCAAGCCTATGGTGCCGTCGCAACCATGGACATGATCAGAGAAGGACTCAAACCGCGAAGCAAACGACTTGACGATGCGGTCGAGTACCAGTATTTCACCACAGCGTTATACGCGCTGACGCATCTCATCCGAGCTAAAGCGGTCTCCGAGAACCGTGACTTCTACAAAAAACTGGTGCGTTATACGCGAAGCACTGCGCTGAAGACGCTTTCCATGGAGACCAGCACTACGCAGAAAATCAAGTCCCTACTGGTGGCTGTAAGCCCGACATTAACGGTCAGTCTCGCCATCTTTTGGCGCTACGGTCTCGGCAGAAAACAGAGAGTGTGATAGTGACAAACAACAAATCACATTCGCGTATTTTTAAGAACGCGTTGTTCCTATACGCGCTCACGTTTTCAAACTATCTGATCGGACTATTACTCCTGCCGTACCTGTCGCGCGTGCTCAGCGTGGAGAAGTTCGGCGTGATCGGATTCGCGACGTCGTTCTGCCTGGTATTCCAGATGGTGGTGGAGTACGGCTTCCAGCTGTCGACCACCGCGACCATCTCCGTGCATCGCGACGACAAGGCCAAAATGTCCCGAACCATCTCGACGATGACGTGCACCAAGCTGCTACTGGCATGTGGCGCATCGGCCGTGTTCCTGGCATGCGCGATGTTCGTGGACATGCTCCGCGGCCATTTCGTAATCATACTGCTGTTCTTCGTGGACTCGATCGCCAAAGCACTGCTTCCGGACGCCTACTTCAGAGGCATCGAACGCATGAAGGACATTACCATCCGCGCGGTGTCCGCAAAATCCGGAATCCTGGTGGCGACGCTGTTGTTCGTGAAGGGCGACGACACCCTGATCATCTATCCCGTCTCGATGATCGTATTTGATACCATCGCGCTCCTGTGGGCGTTCTCCCTGCTCAAACGCGACGGTTTGAAGGCGACCGGCACCACCATGAGGGAAATGCTGGAAGCGTTGAAAGACAGCTTCTGGTTCTTCATATCCCGCATATCCGTGAGCGTCAACGGATCATTGGGATCCATCTTCCTTGGCATGCGCTACAGCCCCGAATCCGTGGAGATGGGCCTGTACTCCGGCGCGACCAAGCTGTCGTCCGCCGGAGAGCAGATGATTCCGCCGCTTGGCGACGCACTCTACCCGTCGATGGTCAACAAGAAGGACTATAGGCTGTTCTACCGCATAGTGTTGCGGGGCGGCATCCTTTGGTTCCTCGCGTGTGGGCTGGTGGAAGTGCTGGCGACGCCGTTGTGCGTGCTGATTCTCGGCGGACAGTACGCCAGCGCTGGCGGGTTCCTGCGGATACTGATGGTCGGCGTGTTCTTCGGATATTTCAGTTTCATGTTCGGCTATCCAGCGCTCTCGCCGATCGGGAAGGCGACCTGGGCTAACGCGGCGATCATGGTCAGCGCGATCGTGAATCTTACGGCCTGCGCGGTTCTGTGGCTGACAGGGAACATCACACCGCTGACGGTATGCGTGGTGTTCTCCAGCACCAACATCACGACCTTTATCGTGCGCTTCGGCGCATTCATGAAATTCAGGAACTTAGCGGAACAGGATGCGAAATGAGTGGTTCCAAACGAGTCGAGTGGATCGACGTGGCCAAGGGTGTCGGCATCGTACTGGTCAGTTTCGGCCACCTCAGGAACGGTGACGGCGAAAGCGTGTAGCTGCCCGCATTGGACGCGCCCATCGACGCGATATACCTGTTCCACATGCCCTTGTTCTTCCTACTGGGGGGGCTCACGTTCAGTAGGAGGGGCGGGTTCAAGGCGTTCCTGGCGCGCAAGGCCAAGACGTTGCTGGTGCCGTATTACGTGTTCTCCCTGTACTTCCTCGCCAAACCGTTCGCGATACTGCTCATACCATCCATGCGCGCGACCTTCCAGACGAGCCACGACTACGGTATTGCGCACCAGTTCCTCGACGTGCTCGTCATGGGCAACGGACTGTGGTTCCTCATGGCGTTCTTCGTGGGCGAATGCCTGATGTACGGGCTGACCAGCCTGACTGATGACGGGCGCTGCTTGCCGCTATTGGAATGGCGTCCGTCATCCTGTCGACATTCGTCTCGTCCCAGACCGGATGGCCTGCACTACCCTTCCAGATTGTGGCCGGAGTCAAGGCAGCTGGCTATATGTGCGTCGGATACGTGCTGAAGGAATGGCTCAAAACCATTCCGCGCAGAAGAGCGGGCGTATCGTCAGCTTGCGCGGCCATAGTGTTCCTGACGTTAGCGGTACCGGCCGTGGCCGGAATCATACCGGATGGTCCGGCGCTGCTGACCGCATCGGTCGCGACGGCATTCCTTGGCACGTTCGCCGTCATCTGGCTGTGCATCGCGGTGGGGTCATGCCGGTTGCTGGCCTATATCGGCCGCTACAGCCTCGTCTATTACGCGCTGAACGCATTGACACTCAATCTCATGAAAATAGGGCTTTTCCGCGTCATCGGCATCAACGTGGCGTCCACACCGTGGTTTTCACAGCTTCTCGCGGGCCTCGCGGCCACCGCCCTTGCGCTCGTGCTGCTGACCCTCGCGAACCTTTTCATACAACGCTGGATGTGGTGGGCCATAGGCAAAAAACGCCCATAACTCGGCAACAGGGTGCGGACGTTTTTCTTGGAGTTAATCACGCAGCCAATCCATGGCTCAGCCGGTTCTACCGGGCTCACCCAACCAAGCGATTGCTTGATGTGATCGTGGTTGCACCAGTGGGTGTACCTGTCGATCAACGCGAGCACCTCCCCACGGGTGTGCTCCTCCCACCGCCCGGGGCGGACGGACCCGACCCTCATCCCGCCGAAGAAACCCTCCGCGGCCGAGTTGTCCGGCGAACGGCCCTTCGCGCCCGTCGATCTCGTCAGCCCGAACCGCTCCATGAGTTCCAGCCATCCCGGCCGCCTATGGTGACGGCCACGGTCGGAACGCACCCGAGGACGCGCGCCCTCGGACAACGTGGCGGCCGCCTTCTCCGGCATGGTGTCGGCGGGCTGCACGTTGGGGCCGTATCCGGCTGTGTAGGCGACTATCTTGCCGTCGTGGCAGTCGATCACCGGCGAGAGATACACCTTGCCATCCGCCGCCTTGATCTCGGTGATGTCCGTCAGCCGCTTCTCGTTGGGACGTTCGGTGGTGAAGTCCCGGGTGATCGGGGTGCCGGGGGCGGGATTCGTCCCGCTCTCGTGGGAACCGTGCCCGCGACGTCTGGGAACATGCGCCACGGGCCCGTCCTCGGCCATGATCCGTCCGGTCACCTTCTCCGGGACGCCGGTTCTGAGAGCGGCCTTGATCCCGCGGTACCCGTAACGACTCTTGGACGCGGCGAATGCATCGGCCGCCTCCGCTCCGAGCCCGGCGTGTTTATCCTTGCCGGCCTTCGCATGGTGGCAGTGGTGGCCTCCGGGCGCGATGGCGGGCAAGCGGAGCTTCGCCGGGGTCTCGACGGACGGATTCATCGGCATGCTGGACGAGTACATGGTCTGGTATCGGAACAGGAGGATCAAGACGGAGTCCGGACACGGGCATCATGGACCGTCGACACGAGCTCGGTCTTGTGGCATGATTGGTAGTGATGGAATCAACGACGAGTCCAACAAAACGTCACCAGCCCCACCTAAAAAGGTTTGTTCTTCATAACGCAATTCGCGGCACGAAAAACAAACCCTTCAGTATCTCAGGAACGTCGCCTCCAGCGATGACCTTCTTCCTGTGTAGGAGGAAGACGATCGCCCGCATCTATATGCACGACGCGAGCATCCGGCACCGCCCCACCGCGGGGACCAACTTCCACATATTCGCCGGGGCGTTTATTATCTTCGCCCGGCTTGAAAACAGCTGCCATTGCAGCTCCTTTCATTGTCAGGAGCCCCTCTCAACCGTTTTGACATACCATTGCGGTAGTTTTGTAGCGTCGTGCAGACACCTACGAGTTCGAGAGGCTCGTTTTCCTAGGTTCCGACCTGTTCCAGCAGATCGGAACCTTTTTGTTTCCAGGCTTCGGATGAAGCCCCGCAAAGACCATACCACACGAAACAGCTTGAGACAAGTTTCGCCAATCTAAGACACATATCGTCTATATTGATGGCTATAGTGGAGATAGTATTACCCTTCGAGGCTTTACTGGAGCGTGGCACATATGAAAAAGAAAGACGTTTTGGATCTCAACCGCTATCACACGGAGCACAACGACGCCGCTTGTCGCACCCAAGCATACAATATCGCCAAGGAATTCGCCGAATCCGGCGACACCCAACTATCCGAATACAACCTCGCACTTATCTCAAACGCGAACACCCTCGTTCCACAATCCGCAAGCATAGAACTCGATTCCACATTTCTCACAAAGCGAACAGTTGTGCGAACATCACTCCCCTTGCCGGAACCCATCGCAAACGACATTCAAGGCGTGCTCAATGCCATCGGGCGCAACATCGGCATACATCGTTTCCTTTTCCACGGCCCCGCGGGCACAGGAAAAACCGAATCCGTGAAACAGATTTCCTCTCTCCTGCAACGAGAACTTTACGTAGTGGACTTCGCATCCATCATCGACAGCAGACTCGGCCAGACCGCCAAAAACATCACAAAACTCTTCAACGAAATCAATCAATTCCCACAACCCGAGCAAATGGTTGTTCTATTCGACGAAATCGACGCCCTCGCATTAGACCGCATCGACTCCCGAGACGTACGTGAAATGGGTCGAGCAACATCCATGCTGCTCAGTCAAATGGACGAACTGTCAGAGCAAATCATGCTGTTCGCCACCACAAACCTGTACTCCAAATTCGACAAAGCCTTCATCCGCCGGTTCGACGCCACAATCGACTTCGGCAGATACACGAGCGAAGATCGCTCTGACATCGCCGTAAGCATCCTGAACGGATATTCGAAACAGTTCTCGTTCATCGGGAAAAATACGCGACTGTTCAAAAAAATCCTCGCCAACGCAGGCATACTCCCCTACCCAGGAGAAATGAAAAACATTATCCGCTCATCCATCGCTTTCAGTAAACCTGACGACGAAAACGACTACTTGCGGCGTTTATACACCGCCTTGGTACCCAATGGCTCTGAAACCATCCAAGACATACATGCACTGCATGATCAGAACTTCACCTTGCGTGAGATTGAAATCCTAACCGGAATATCCCGCAGCACCGTAGCTCGAGAAATCAAGGAAGCCAGCAATGAATAATACGCTCGTACTCAAAGGCAAACTCCAGACTCGGCGAGCGCAACGCCCCGGCGCTCCAGCACTGCCAGTAGGCAAATCAGTCGATATGAACGATATGGAAGCGAAAATCGCAAGCCTTCAGACAGTACGTGATTACTGGAGAGAGCAACCGCCGATTATCAATCCTCTGGTTGAAGTGCACTACAGGCAGGTTGTGGCTAAAAGTAACAGGATCAAACAACTTCTTTCCGGTCATGGGAAGCGGGCTAATGATTCCATAGTTGGCGCGCGCTTTGAGCCAATCGAAAGCAAACTCAGCACTTATGACGGATCCGAACATGGTTCCAGCCAAATCGGTACGCGCATGCGTCACGTCATCACGCATTACGTGACCATGGACACTATCGATTCGACGCTTACTGACTTGGAAGCGTGCAAAACGATCCTGGAACATCATGGCGGTTCCATCAACGGCGAACAACTTGCCACAATTACCAAAGCGGGTCTCGACAAAATCGACGAACGCACAGGACTGAGCAAAACAACTTTCGCACAGCTCATTCGCGACATATATTTCGTTGACCATTTCGACGTGAGGTCCGTAATAAATAATCCGAAGTATCGCGCTTTGGTGACGCTATATGATACGGGGCGAGACGCCAGCCAAACAGTGTCACTGTTGAATTCCCTTGGCATCAATGTGATCTCAACCAGTCTGCTCGATCCGACAACCATCAACCTGTTGCCAGAACAGTACAGCAAGCTGGCTGAAACTGCGCCATATCTGATTGCCATGGCGCAAAAAAACATCTTGGATCTGAAAGTTGAGACAAGCACTAAGCAGAATCCGCAGGATGCACGAGACTCTCAAAACGAATACGGCCTTTCCGTTCCGCCACCGCATAACGAGCCGATTGTCGGCGTCATTGACACACGATTTGATGAAACCGCTTATTTTGCCGATTGGGTCGAGTATCACGATGATCTGATCGACCCGCAATTGGGGGTCGATCCGGAAGACTATGCGCATGGCACGGAAGTCGATTCCATCATTGTGGACGGCCCTGCCCTGAATCCTGCTCTGGAAGACGGTTGCGGCAGATTTCGCGTACGTCATTTTGCGGTCGCTAAAAATGGCAAAAATAGCTCTTTCAGCATTCTAAAATCCATACGGCACATCGTGGAAACGAATCAAGACATCACCGTATGGAACCTATGCCTCGGATCAACAGAGGAAGCACTCGAAAACACCATATCCCCCGAAGGCGCAATGCTGGATGAACTTCAAGAGAAATACGGCGTTATCTTCGTGGTGGCAGGGACGAATAAGACTTCTAAAGATTCCCCAGATACCCCCAAACGAATCGGCGCCCCGGCAGATTCCGTCAACGCTTTAGTGGTCAATGCGACTTCCATACTCAGAGAGCCCGCAAGCTATACCAGAGAGGGACCGGTATTACATTTCTTCCGGAAACCAGATATCTCCTACTTTGGTGGAGACAATTACGGCGATATGGCTGTGTGGTCTCCAGGAGGAGTGGCGACCACACGAGGAACCTCCTTTGCCGCGCCTTGGATCACACGAAAACTAGCATATCTGGTCCACGTCATGCATCTTTCTCGTGAAGCAGCCAAAGCACTGATTATCGACGCAGCTTCCGGCTGGGAGCCAATTTCCGCGGACAATATCAAGCTTGGATATGGTATTGTCCCCACCCGAATTGAAGACATTCTGGAAACCCCTTCTAACGAAATACGATTCGTTTTGGAAGGAACCATCGACACTTTCGAAACATACAACTACAACATTCCCGTGCCAATGAAAGATGGAAAATACCCATACATGGCCAGAGCCACGCTTTGCTATTTTCCAAAATGCGATAAAAGGCAAGGCGTGGATTACACCGACACCGAGCTTGATTTCCACTTCGGACGCATGAAGACAAGCGGTATCGACTCACTCGACAACAACATACAAGGAGATCCTTTCGCTCGAACCTATGAAGATACGGCTCGGAAAATGTATCGCAAATGGGACAATGTGAAACATGTCAGTGATATCGAAAAACGCAGCTTCCGACCGCGTGTTTCGCACGGAATTCCTTACTGGGGTTTCAAAATCCGCAAAACCGAACGCTTCGACCCTCCAGTAGACAAGAATGGCAACGTCGGAAAGAACGCAGGAGATGGTCTTCGTTTCGGCATTGTGGTGACGTTACGCGGCATGGACGGACGTAACCGTTTCGACGAATTCAAGATGCAATGCCAACTGCAAAGCGAACCCTGGATCGTAGAAGAAATCGACATGAACACTAACATCAAGATTTACCAGGAAGCCGACGCTGAAATCACGTTCGACGACGAAACTGAAAAGTGAACCAGTCGTCAGGCTGACCGTCCGGCAGTGTGAAACGTGACTTGTGCAGACACCCACAGCCCGCCCGCACAAGACGCGTTTTACACCTGCACAACTCGGATTTTGTCCGACTAACGTGACTTGCGCAGGCATGGTTTTAGTAGTAAAGAAGCACCCATTACGGCGTGTCGATTTGTCAAAAACGATTTCTTCATGTAAATTATCCACTTACATGTACGTGGAGCGACTCGACCGATTCTTATGAATGTGAAGCGGTCCTCCAAAAGTGGATAGTCGTTATGGCTATCCACTTTTTTCTTAGGGAGCGCAAACGATGCGATCGGCGTCAAACGTATCGGCAAGTAAAAATAGGATCGCCTTGAACACTAAAGAACAGTGCGATCTTTTAGAAAGTCATGGTGTTGAATTCAAACTCTGCTCCAAGGCGGAAGCAGAATCTTTCCTACGAAACAATACTTACTTCTTCAAAATCAAAGCCTTTGACAAGAACTTCAAACGCGATCAACAAGGCAACTACAGCAAGCTGGATTTTGCCTATCTTAAAGATATATCAACTATCGATTTTAAGCTTAGAATGTTGATTCTTCGCATGACAGGCGATATAGAACATGCGTTGCGCATTCGATTCAACAACTTAATTTCAAGAGTCCAAGAAGACGGATACCAAGTAATTGCCGAATACGAAAAAGATCAAAACCTCTACTATGCCAAACATGGCAGATCGTTTGTTCCAGAAGATGATTACAAAAAATCGGTTTATACGGAAGGAATGATCAATAAGTATCTGGATCAAAAACCAGTGTGGCTGTTCTGGGAGACTTGCACTCTGAATAGTCTTATACGTTGTTACAGTTCTTTTCTCGAGCATCGCAAGTTTTATGATATGACGTATTCTTTGCTCTACGGAGTAAGGCTCTTACGCAATGCGGCCTCGCATCATAATTGTCTTCTTATCCCACCAGCGGCCACCATCAAAAAGACAAAAGTCTTGGATAGTTTGATGCCTATTTTTCTCGCGACAGACAACCCGGTAAGGGAGAAGACTCTTTATCTTGCGCAATCAGATCCTTTGATACATGATCTTTCCTGCATCCTTCTATCTCATATCAATTTGGTCAAGAGTGCTGGAATGAGGCGATACACAGAAGACCAAGCAGCCTCTGTGCTGAGACGAATCGATGAACACGCGGCGTGGTACAAAGACCCGCAGAGCGGCTGCGACTACCTTCTGGACCAGTTTGCCGCTATCAAACTGTTGCTATCGGAATATATAAAATTCAACAAGCAGTACGATTCCGGCAAACTGTCAGAAACGCAATTAGAACTGAAAACAGAGCATACCCGAGAACCCGTACGCCATGGACGACGTCGTCCTTCAAAGAAAGCCCGGAACCAAGCCACCAGTGTTTAGTCCATTGGAAACTTTGAGACCGAGGAGCTGACCTTGAACCTTGCTTCCGATCATCGGATTGAAAAATCGGTCCCGATGATCGGAAGCAAGGTTTCATACCTGCATTACTTACGCTTGCGTTCACACAGCTCAAAGAAGGACGGAAAATACTAGTTGTGCAGACGCGATGACCGCAGATGGGCCGTTGCGTATACGCAAATTGCGGAAGCGATCACCAGTAGCAGTGAGATGATGGCGAGCACCTGGACTGCGGATCCGGAGCGAGGCATTTCCGGCTTCTCTGGCTTTTCTGGATTGCTGGGTTTGCCAGGTTCTTCTGGCTC
>ENA-OWOD01001070-OWOD01001070.1-gut-metagenome-genome-assembly--contig:-NODE-1070-length-12531-cov-3.978561_pt1 | contig 12531 bp, 14 predicted proteins | sample MGYA00248256_ERZ651792 | MGnify/ENA primary metagenome ERZ651792 (study PRJEB26908, sample SAMEA4031714) | gut metagenome | biome: gut; feature: normal infant; material: stool | place: China | collected...
GGAAGTAGTATCAATTCATTCTTTAGCAATATAAACTGGGCCGATTTTGGTATGACATTGTCAGATGCAGCTCTTGGGATTCTAAATACATTGAGCAATGCTTTAGCAACAGTTGATTGGTATAAATTAGGTGATGATATTGCTGACTTTATTACCAGCATAGATTGGGCAGGAATAATCGTAGGATTAGGTGCAGTTCTTGTTCAGGCTATTGTAGGATTGGATGTAACATTATTCCATGCATTTTGTAAGATTGTAGGTTCGATGTGGGATGGCTTCTGTCAAGGAGTATCAGATTTCTTTAGTGATCCAGGAGGATTTATTAAAGATAACATCGTTGATCCATTTATAAAATGGTTCAAATCATTGTTTGGTATTCATTCACCATCAACAGTCATGAAAGAACTTGGCCAATATGTAATGCAAGGATTAATCAATGGATTGAAATCAATGCCAATTGTTGGTTCGATTGCAGGGTTAATTGGTGATGGAATTGATTGGATCAAAGGAAAATACGGAGAGTTCAAAGAAAAAGGTAAGACACTTATTGACAAAGTTAAAAATGGAATTTCAAACAATTCAGTTGTTAAAAATATAGGAAGTGTTGTTTCTAATGGTATTAGTGCAATCAAAGATAAGTATGAAGAATTCAAATCTAAAGGTTCTGACTTGATGGGAAAATTCAAAAATGGAATTGACAGTGCAAAAAGTGCTGTTTCAAGTACCGTTTCAAGTGTCATGTCAACAGTATCTTCAAGTATTACAAGCGTTACTTCAAGCGCATATTCTTGGGGTTCTGATATGATGAGTGGTTTTTCTAAAGGCATCAACTCAGCAAAGAATTGGGTAATTGGCGGAGTTAAAAGTGTGGCAAGTTCAGTTAAATCCTTATTGCACTTCTCTCGTCCTGATGAAGGACCATTAAGAGACTATGAAACGTGGATGCCTGACTTTATGGAAGGTATGGCCAAGGGAATAGAAAACAATAAATTTAAATTATTGAATAGTGTAAAAGGATTATCAAATGAATTAGCTATGTCTTTTAATTCGTTGCAGCAACCTGAAATCGCATTTGCAGGATCACAAGAATTAAATGTTAATCACTTTATTAAGAGTGATGATAGTAATTTATCAGAAATCATTAAAAGTTACATCGATGAGCTTGGTAATAGAAATAATGATGATGCACAAGTCATTGTTAAAGTATTGTATGAATTGATAGACGCAGTTAATGACAAAGAATTAAATGTTGATGCTGATGCATTGAACAAAAGTAATAAGAAGAAAGATCTTGAAAGGCTATTAAGGAGGGGAAAGTAGAGGACATATGATGATATTAAAATAAAAGTCAATGGTGTTGAAATCCCTCCACCTGTTTCTATGAACTATGAGCTGAATGATATTGATGACGACAGTGGTAGAGATATTCAAAACGGTTTGATGGAAAGAAATCGGCGAAGAATAGATGTAACTAAAATATCATTAACCTATGATATGAACGAGCCGGAAACCATGAGTAAAATTCTTAATCTTATAGAACCTGAATTCTTTGAAGTTGATTTTCATGACCTAAAGAAAAACGAAAGATGTACGAAACAATTCTACGCAGGACCTAAAAGCTTTGAATATTTATGTATTGATCGCTTATGGATTAAAGGCTTCAAGGTCAATTTGGTTGAAAGATAGGTGGATATATGGAAACGATTAAATTTAAAGGACAGGATATTACAGGTTTAGTCACATCACTTTCATATCAGGAAGAAATCAGCAATGAGTATCTTTTAGGAAATGCTATCGCAACACAAGTCAACATTACAATCAACAATAAGGATGGTCTAATCAAAGATATATTAGATTATCCTTTTTCTATTGATGATAAAATCTATATGGCATATGAAAAGCCTGAACGTTATACAGGCAAGATGGAGCTTGTGCTTTATGACAATATGTTGAGGTTCAATGCCGAATATCAAACAGGTCTCGTTTATCCAACGACAATTACTGAACAGTTATTGGAAATCCAATCATTGACAGGTGTAAGCATTTGTACAACTGATTTAAGTTCGGATGTCTTGAAAAAGGAAGTCAACTGGTATGACAGTTCAGGACTGATTAGAGAATTTATTGGTTTCATTGCTGAATGTGATGGAAAAAATGCCTATATTGGAAAAGACAATAAGGTACACTTTAAAAAGTTAGGTTCGAATAATTATGATTTGAGTTATTCAAATAACTATGAGTTGATAGAGTCGGTTGATATCTCTTGCGTGCTTTGGAGCAATGGAGTAACTGAACCCTTATCGAAAGGAATCGATGATAAAAATACTTTATTGCTCAATAGTGATAACCTATATGTTTCACAAGATGATGTTAATCGTATTTATGAATTATACAAAGGATTAAAGTTTTATTCATTCAAATCATTTAAGTCATTAGGTTTCATGGAAGCAACTGATTCTTTTACATATGGTGATTTAAAATTTATAGCACTAAATGTAAAAAGAACAGTAAACGGTGGACTTGCTAGAGACAGTTTAGAAGTTGACGGTGAGTTTACAACAAAAGATGTTTCAAAGATTACCGATGCACTGAGTGATTCTCAAAAAATAAAAAAAGTTGAAGCAAGATTAAATAATGATGAAACGAAAATCAATTTAACTGCTCAACAGGTTGAGAAAAACGTAAAGAATATTAGTGATTTAGAAATCGGGTTAGACGGTATTAAATCTGATGTATCAAAATCTATTGAAAGCATCTACAAGTTTGAATCGGGTTCAAACAATATATTTTCAAATTGTCATAAACCGTTGATTAAAACTAGCGATGAAATAAATACAAAATTTATCAATGATATGCCATTGGATATCAACAAAAGTGAGTTGAAAGGCAAAGCTATTTGTATTTCAACAAGTATTGAAGTCATTAACGGTATTGTCGGCCAACTTTCTAATAGAATAGGTGTTGAATTTGATGTAGGGTATGCTGATGGAACCAAGAAAACATATTCAGTTTATTGGTATCTTGGCCAATTCGATTTACAGTATTTACTTCAAACATCAACCGCTGATCATGAAGAAAGAATTTGGGCACATTTTAAATTAGATGATAAAGAAATTTCATCAGTATCTAATCTTAAAATGATTATTGATCTAAATGCTGAAAGGGCAGTTGTCGCAAATCCAAAGGTAGAATTTGGAACGAGACCTACAGGTTTTGATTTTGATTTAGGATATGTACGTGACAACATTACGACAATTGAAGAAAATTACACTCAAATCAATCAGACAGTTAATGATTTAAGTTTAAAAGCAGTTAGTCAAGAAAAAGAGATAACAACTATTAAAGGTAATGTGTCAGAAGTTACTACAAGAATCCAAAGTGCTGAAATCAAGTTGCAGCCAACAAATATCTTGCTTGCTGTTAATGAACAGATTGGTGCAAATGGCCAACTCTATACTACTAAGTTTGTATTAGATAAAAGTGGTGTTCATATTTCAGGTGGGGGGTTAGATATTGTAAATAATAGTGGTACAAAGGTATTTTATGCTGATGCAAATGGAAATCTCATCATTAACAATTTAAAAGCTGTTAATGGAAGCTTCAGCGGAAGTATTACAGCTTCGGTAATTACAGGTTCAACTTTTTCAATTACATCTAGTGATGGCTGCACGTTATCTATTGATTCTAATGGTTTAGTACTGAATGCTAAAGCTACATCAAACATTTTTGGATATCAAGGAGGTATCTTAACTATAGGAACTAAAAAATCAATCTTAGATAGTATGTTTTCTCCTATTACTTATCAAGAAGGTAATTCGAGTGGAAAATTGTGGACATTACCACTTGCTAACAATGTTTCTAAAATAGAATTTGGAACAGTAATGGATCATAGAATTTATTTCACAACCTTATTTGGAAGATTTTATGTTGAATGTCAATCAGGATAAAAAGGAAAGGAACTATTATTATGAAACTAACAATTAAACACACATCTCAATATACAGGAACGATTATGATTGATAATGAGATTGTAGAAACACTTTCACAGTCGTTTGATGAGGACGGGCATATGAATGGTGGAACTGCTTTGTACATCCAAAATAAAGATAAGTATTATGCTAATCTTCAAGAATGTCGTGCTAAAGAAGATGAATTCAAAGCGGAAATGAGAAAAATTGAAGATCAATCGGTTATTTCAAAAGATACAGTTGAGGACTCAACAAATACTACGGAGGATGTAGAAAAAAAATGAAAGTGAAGAATAAAGATTTAGGAGCTATTAATTCGGCTCTTTTTAGTTTAGGCAATCATCAAGGGGATATTTCCAAAAGATGGGCTATTGCTAAACTATCAAAGAAATTCAATGATGCAAATGAGCTTCTATCTAATCAAATCAACAAATTGGTTGAAGATCAAGGAGAAGAGAACGAGAACGGTCAAAAGAGTTTATCTCCATTCAATAAAGATTACTTAAAACTAATGGATTTAGACATTGATATTGAATGTCCTTATTTCACAATCGAACAATTAGAAGAATATTCTCCAACTGTTCAAGAGCTTGTTGCTTTAGAACCAATTATTAAAGAAGGTGATGATTAAATGGCAATTGGAAGAATTACTTATGAGGATAAAATAGATTATCAAAAGCAAGGGCAAGATGATAGACACAAAGTAACTGCAAAAGATATGAATGAGATCAAAGAGACATTCAATAATAGTGCAGAAGCAATTGAAAGGAATGTTGAAGAAACCGAGCGGTTACAAGTAAAACTTGATGATGCAATCAACAGAACAGGACATTACAAAATCGAAGATGGAAAAATCTATTTTAAGCAAATCGATGGTTCTTTCGGTGAAGGTATCGAATTACCTGCGCAAAGTTCAGTATTTATCAACGGGATTGTGCAAGGAACTATCAATTTAGATACTTGTTTGTTTGTTTTAGAAGAAAGTGGCGGGGAAACAATATGCGGTGATTACGATGCATATATTGATTATCTAGCTAAACATCAAAGTACGAATGAGGAAAGTGAGGACGAAACATTATGATTAATCTAAATAGCACCCACGCCCGCAAAAATCTTACGGGGGGGGGTACGAAAAAGTACCACTTACAATCTTCAAAGATTGGAGGACAAATGTAGTCCTTCAATTGAGAAGGGTGGTGTCAAACTAGATAGTTGGCAATGATCTATTACAATAACTATCTAGCGGTTATGAAAAAATATCATTTCTTAAATCCAAAAGGAGTAACAGCTCGTAATTTATTAATTAACGGCGATTTTCAAGTAAATCAACGATGTCAAAGTAGTTATACATGTGATGGAACAAAAAGAGTTTATGGTGTAGATATGTGGTCGTTTTCAAAGTCGAATACATTTATGAAGGTTACAGAAAACGGAATTGAAACAAATGCTCCCATAAGTCAAATGTTTAATAAATTAAAATCAGGTGTGAAATATACTGTTGTATGTAGTATTGATAATGTTATTCATACAAAATCAATTGTAGGTGGAACTTATGATACTAGTCAAACAATTATGTATTTAACCTTTAATGATGTTGAACGTATAGTGATTACGCCAAATGGTACTCAAACAATTAATTATATTGACTTGTTTGAGGGTGAAATCGTATATAAGCATCAAAAAGAAGATTATGCTATTGCTTTAACAAGATGTCAAAGATATATAGTCGTAGTAAGTTTTACACTTATGCACTTTATTTATGATAAAAATTATCCAATTATTCAACCGCATTTGTTACCAGTTCCAATGGCATCAAGTCCTTCTGTTACCTTGTTAAGTAAAGGCAGTGAAGGAAATGTATCGCAAGTGACATTAACTATGTTAGAACACCGTGACACATTGCTATTAACTGTAGAACCTATTGTAGCTGGCAATATGGCTATTTATAAGTATAGATATTTGCTTACTTGCGAACCATTATAAATTAATAAATTGAATGACACCACATACATTTAAACAATGCATATGAAATATTACCATTTTTTAAATAAAGATTTCAAAAATGATTTAGGGCTGCATCAGTATGCACCACTTTCAACTAATGCTTTACAAATTGATATTAAAAGTGGTAGTTGGAATGGAAAAGTAGAAGCAATTAGAACGGGTGATGTTTCTAAAGTTCAAAATTTCTTTATCAAAAGCGGAACTGTTGTAGCTTTGAAAAGACAGTATATTATTTCACAAGGTCATGCTTATGTTGATATAGACATGATTTATCCTTTTCCAAATTCAAAATGGAGAAATGTCTATAACAACGGTTGGGGTGGATGGAAATTGGTGTTTGGTGATGTAGATATGAACAGTAAATTATTAGATAAAAGCAAAATTATATAAAGAAGGGAACAAAGATGAAAATGAAATTATTACAAGAATTTAATTATTTAGACACTTATAATGCAATCACTGGCGTAGTGATTGTTTTTTTGTCACATGTTTTTGGAAAATATTGGTATTTATTTATGGTTTTTTTAGCATTAAATAGCATTGATTATGTAACGGGTTGGTTGAAATCAAAAATCCTTAAAAAAATTAACTCTAATGCAGGACTAAGAGGCGTTATTAAAAAATTAGGTTATTGGATCATGATCTTAGTAGCTTTTATTGCAAGCTTCTTTTTTATTCAAATTGGAGCGGTATTAGGAATTGATTTACACATTACAACTGCTCTTGGTTATTTTGTTTTAGCATCATTATCAATCAATGAAATGAGATCTATTGTAGAAAACTTAGTTGAAGCTGGTTATGATGTTCCAAAAATTCTTACAAAAGGATTAGAAGTGGCTGACAATATCATCAATCAAAACGAAGAATAATTTAGCAAAGAGTAGTCAAAGTGACTGCTCTTTTATTTTAAAAGAAAGAAGGAAAAATAAATGAAAACAGCAAATGAACTAGTAGGATTTGTCAAAACAAAGCTTGGAACACCATATGTTTATGGTATGAAGGGTACTGTATTAACTGAAGATAAGTTGAAATATCTAGCAGGTAAATATCCATCTTATCTAACATACAAAAAAGAAAAATCAAAAATTGGTAAAGTATGTGTTGATTGCTCTGGTTTGATTTCTTGGTGTACAGGAATTCAAAAGGGTTCATCACAATTCAATGAAACAGCTAAAAGAACATTACCTATTTCACATATTGGAGAAGCAGTTCCTGGATGTGCATTATGGCGTAATGGCCATATTGGTGTTTATATTGGAAATGGAGAATGTATCGAAGCAAGAGGTAGCAACTATGGAACTGTTAAAACTAAAGTGGCCAATAGAACATTTACGCACATTCTATGGTTGAACGATATTGATTATGATTTTATTCCAACAGATGATATTAAAATTGATATTGGAAAAGTAAATGCTGGAAACGAAGTTCCAAAATACAAAGCAAAAGTAGTTACAAAAACTGATCCATTAGTTGTAAGAGATACTCCAGGAGGAAATAAAATTTCTTCAATTCAAAAAGGTGATGTGGTTACAGTATCAAGAGAATTAAATGGATGGGCATACGTTGATGAATATAAAGGATGGTCATCATTAACTTATTTATCAAGAGTTGCTGATCATACTGTTACAAATGATAAGCCATCTTATAAAGTTGGCCAAACGTATACATTACAAGTTGAATTAAAAGTGAGAACTGGAGCAGGTACAGGATATGCAGCTAAAAAACATTCACAATTAACTGCAGATGGTAGAAAACATGATAAAGATGGTGATGGTGCTTTAGATGCTAAAACAAGAGTCACTTGTTTAGAAGTCTTATACAAAGGAAATGATATTTGGATTAGAACACCATCTGGATATTTAGCTGCTTATTATCAAGGACATATTTATATTAAATAAGATTTAGTGTATAATGCACTTGTATATGTATTATAACTAATATTCTTTGGTTGCAACAACAATTGAATATTACGAAAAAAGCCTATTCAATTAATTTTGGGTAGGCAATTTTTTTATTATGTTTCTATATATAATAAAGATAGGAATTCTTATTTTTTCAATGAATTTTATCACTAAAATGTACTTATTTAGTAACAAATTAGTAACAAATCGCTTGAAAACCGCACTACTACGTAATTAAATTTTCATATTTTGAAAATAAAATTCAAAGATTAGAAAATAAGTATAATACTTTTGAAAGGGTGAAAGTATGAAATTTAAGTTTTCAATCAAACTAGCAATTATTTCTTTAATTGGAAATATTATTATCGCTATAGGTGTTTCAACATGTCGTATATCACAAATGGGAATTGATCCATTTACATCAATGACAACAGGAATTAGTGGTTTATTAAATATACCTTTAGGTGTTTTTCAAGGAAGTATTAATGCGGTCTTATTTTTAGTTTTAATTTTATTAAGTAGAAGTAATTTAAAATATTTAAATATTGGTGCCATTATTAATATGTTTTTACTTGGTTTCTTTGTACAATTCTTTAATAATGTTTATTGTCAATTATTTAATGTTTCTTCACCAGATGTTATACCATTTTCATTACCAATGAAATTCGTGGTTTTAGCGATTGGTATTTTATTTGTTACACTTGGATGTTCTTTATATATCACATCAGATCTGGGAACGGGATGTTATGATGCTTTATCTATTTATATGGCAGATGTGATGTCACCATCTTATCCAGTATGTCGTATTATGACAGATGTTATTTGTGTTTTAATTGGGTTTATTACAGGTGGACCATTAGGAATTGCGACAATTATTTTAATGTTTGGAACAGGTCCATTAATTAGTACATGGAATAAATTGGTATCAAAACCAATTGTTGAAAAATTTGCCTAAAATATTCCTCGGTAATTGTAGAGTTATCGAGGATTTTTTTGTATAATGGACACGTTATGAAAGAAATAAAAAGAGGAATGAAAAATGGAATACCAATTGCTTTAGGCTATTTATCTGTGTCCTTTTCTTTTGGAGCAATTGCTGTATCAATGGGATTTAGTGTGATACAAGCAGTTTTAATCTCACTATTGAATCTTACTTCAGCAGGACAATTTGCTTCACTAGGAATTATTGCCGGACAAGGAACGTATTTAGAAATGGCTATTGTGGAATTGACCGTGAATATTCGTTATGCGTTTATGTCACTTTCACTTTCCCAAAAAGTAGATGAAAAGTTTAAAGGAATTTATAAATGGTTACTTAGCTTTTTTATTACTGATGAGATTTTTGCTTTATCGATGCTTGAAGAAAATGTGAATCGTACTTATTTTCTAGGTTTAGCTTCGATTTCAGCGACAGGTTGGATGCTTGGAACAACCTTAGGGGCAATGCTTGGCTCTATTGTACCTACGGTCATTAGTAATGCTTTATCAATTGCTTTATACGCAATGTTTATCGCAATTATTATTCCAGGAATGAAAAAAGATAAAAATATAATAAAAGTAGTAGCTCTTGCAATTATTATCCGTTCAGGTTTTTACTACTTACCCATCATCAATCAATTATCAAGTGGTTTTGCGATGACGATTTCAGCACTTTCAAGTGCTTTTATAGGAGCTGTGTTATTTAATAAGGAGGAAGTGCATGGATAAACAGTTTTATATCTATTTAGCGATCATGTCGCTTATTACTTATGCTATTCGTGCGATACCACTTGTCTTTATTAATAAAAAAATTACGAACCCAACCATTCAATCCTTTTTGGATTATATTCCTTATACGGTCCTTGCAGCAATGACCTTCCCAGATATTTTTTATTCAACAGGTCATTTGATTTCTGGAATCGTTTCGACAATCATTATTATTTATGCGTCTTATAAAGAATTAAGTCTCATTCAAGTCGCTTGTATTGGATGCTTTGTTGTAGTAATGATTGAACTTATTTTGTGATACAATGTATCACATTTAATTTTTTATATTTTTAGCACTCATCTATTGACAGTGCTAAAAACAAGAACTATAATGTATTTAGAAATTAGGAAAGGTATAAAAAAGGTCCTAGTTTCAAGAGTTAACACCGCTTGAAGTAACGATGCTAATGACTAAGCATTTATATTGAAAGGGGAAATGACTTATGATGATGCCTAGCTTATTTACAGAAAACTTATTTGATGATTTCTTTAATGATTTCGATGAAAATTTCTTTGGAAAGAAAAATCCATTGTATGGAAAACATGCAAGAAATATGATGAAGACAGATGTAAGAGAAACCGATACAACATATGAAGTAGATATCGACTTACCAGGCTTCAAGAAAGAAGATATCAATGTCAATTATGAAAATGGATATTTGACAATATCTACAAGCAAGGGATTAGATAAAGATGAAAAAGATAAAGAAGGACATTATATCCGACAAGAAAGATATGTTGGAAATATGACACGAAGCTTCTATTTAGGAGATATCCCAAAAGAAGATATCAAAGCTAAATATGAAGGAGGAGTACTTCGTTTATCAGTACCTAAATCAGATATGAAACAAATTGAAAACACAAGTACAATTATGATTGAATAAAAGATGTAAGGATGAAATCTTCAAAAGATTTCATCTTTTTTTTGTTTATATGATATACTAAAGAAAATAAATTATAAGAGGTGACGAAAATGGTATCGTCAAAAAGAGTCGTCCTTCCTTTAGTGGGAAGTTCCTTTTTGCCAGGAGAAGCAAAAGAAACAATTGAAGAAATAGAAGATCAAGAACTTGCACAAATTGCTTGGGCTGAGTATTATTTCTTTTCTGCAAAAGCCAAAGAATGTGTAGAAATCGTAGAAAAATACTTAAATCATGAAGATGTTATATTACGCTTATCGGCAGACATGCTCTATACATTTTCTAATTTAACTTTAGGAGATGCCTTTGCTGCACAATGTGCCAGAGAAGACGTTTATCGATGTTTCGAAAAAATAATGAAAGAAAATACCCTTATAGAAGAAAAAGCTTCTTGTGTATTTGCTTATTATGTTATTAGTATTTTTATACATATTCCCCCTCAAGAAGAAATACCACCTTTAGAACAATATATTTCCTATTTACCTATAGGGCAACGTTTATTCGCAATTAGTTTACTAGCTCATCAAACCTATTTAAAACAAGAATATGCAAAAGCAAAAGGAATTGTTCAAGGAGCGTTTTTTATGGCAGATGGTAGTTATCCCATTGCGATGACTTATTTAAATTGTGTACAAGCAATGTGTCAAATCAATTTAAAAGAACAAGAAGAAGCTATTCAATCAGTTGATTATGCATGGCAAAGAGCTAAACTTGATGGATTTATGGAACCTTTTATTGAATATCATGGATTACTTCAAGGAGTTTTGGAAGTATGTATTCGAAAAAAGGAACCTGATGTTTATAAAAAACTCATGGATGGAGTAATCGCTTTTAGTCGAGGCTGGATGAAGATTCATAATCCTAAAATGCAAAAAGAAGTAACGAATCTTTTAACACCTTTGGAGTTTTCAATTGCCATGTTAGCTTGTCGTGATTGGACAAATCAAGAGATTGCTGAACATTTAGGATTATCAGTTAACACGGTTAAACATTATGTTTCGGGAATTTTAGAAAAATTACATGTTGATAAACGGGATAAAATTAAAGATTTTGTTAATCAATAAAAAGTGTCTATTTTACCAAAAAGTAAAATAGCACTTTTTTATCTTTTTAAGTGCCTATTATTAAAATAAAACCAATGATAAAATTTGTGTAGAAGGAGAAAAATTATGAAAAAATTGCTGAGTTTTTTACTTTCTTTAAGTGTGTTATTTATATTTATGATACCAATTAATGCAATGAATATTTTTATTGATTTAAAAATTATAGGTGAAACAGATTTAACACTTGAGGTTGAATCAGGGGATAGTATTGATAATGTTAAACAAAAAATTCAAGATAAAAAAGGTTTTCCTCCTGATCAACAATATCTCTATTTTAATGATCAACTTCTAGAAGACGGGAGAACATTAGCTGATTATAATATCCAAAAAGAAAGTAAACTGTGTTTATTATTAAGGATGGTAAAAAAACCAATTTCTAATTTAAAAGAAGGTCAATATGAAGAAAATAAAACAATTCAACTTGCTTCTAAAACAATAGGGGCAACAATCTATTATACGATGGATGGAAGCATGCCAAGTAAAATAACCGGTATAAAATACACAGAGCCAATAAATCTTATAGGAGTAGTAGGTAAAAATACATCTATTACAATTAAAGCAATAGCTACTAAAGAAGGAATGCAAAAGAGTCAAGTAAGTACATTTGTTTATACAATAAGTATTCCTGCTGCTGATTATAGTCGAGTTAATGAAGCTATTTCTAGGGTAAATTCTATAGATAAAGAATTATATGAAAATTATAATAAAGTAGAAAAAGCGCTTTATCAAATTGATTGGAACAAAAGTAAACAAGAACAAGCAACGGTAGATGGTTATGCAGATGCAATCAATAAAGCTATTGAAGGACTAGTTAAGAAGAATAAAGATTATAAGGTTATTGAAGGTGAAGGAGAAACTTTTGTTAAAGAAAGTGGAAAAGATATTTCAA
>ENA-OWOD01001072-OWOD01001072.1-gut-metagenome-genome-assembly--contig:-NODE-1072-length-12490-cov-4.032063_pt1 | contig 12490 bp, 10 predicted proteins | sample MGYA00248256_ERZ651792 | MGnify/ENA primary metagenome ERZ651792 (study PRJEB26908, sample SAMEA4031714) | gut metagenome | biome: gut; feature: normal infant; material: stool | place: China | collected...
CATTCGCCTTTTTTCCAGTCTTTCACATCCAGCGGTTGCGCCAGTTCAGCGGCAGAGTCGTGCTGGATAGGCAGCGTGACGATGTCAGTTTCTTTACCCAGATGACCAACGCACACTTCGGAGAATTTCTTCGCGATGGCTTTGTAGATTTCCCAGTCGCTTTTCGCTTCCCAGGCCGGATCGACCGCCGCAGACAGCGGGTGAATAAACGGATGCATATCCGAAGTATTCATGTCGTCTTTTTCGTACCAGGTCGCCGTCGGCAAAATGATGTCGGAATAGAGACAGGTGCTCGACAGACGGAAGTCCAGCGTCACCACCAGATCCAGCTTGCCTTCCAGACCGTTGTCCTGCCAGTCCACTTCTTCCGGCTTCACGCCGCCCTGCTGCCCCAGGTCTTTGCCCTGGATACCGTGCTCCGTCCCCAGCAGGTACTTGAGCATAAACTCATGACCTTTACCGGAAGAACCGAGCAGGTTAGAACGCCAGATGAACAGATTACGCGGGTGGTTTTTACCGTTTTCCGGCTGTTCCGCAGCGAAACGGATAGAACCCTCTTTCAGGGATTTCACCGTATAGTCCACCGGATTCATCCCGGCTTTTTCTGCTTCGCGAGCGATAGTCAGCGGGTTAGTGCCTAACTGCGGCGCAGACGGCAGCCAGCCCATGCGTTCTGCACGGACGTTAAAGTCGATCAAGTGTCCGGTATAGCGAGATTTATCCGCCATCGGTGACAGCAACTCTTCCGCCGTGACGGTTTCATAACGCCACTGGCTGGAGTGGTTATAGAAATAAGAAGTGCTGTTCATGTGACGCGCCGGACGCTGCCAGTCAAGGGCAAACGCCAGCGGCTGCCAGCCGGTTTGCGGACGCAGTTTTTCCTGACCTACATAGTGCGCCCAGCCACCGCCGCTCTGACCGACACAGCCGCAGAAAATCAGCATGTTGATCAGACCACGATAGTTCATGTCCAGGTGATACCAGTGGTTCAGCCCAGCGCCGACGATAATCATTGAACGACCGTGCGTTTTATCAGCGTTATCGGCAAATTCACGGGCGATGCGAATAATCTGGCTGCGAGAAACGCCGGTAATCTGCTCGGCCCAGGCAGGGGTGTAAGCTTTCACATCGTCATAGCTGGTTGCACAGTTAACGTCGTTCAGGCCACGTTCCAGACCGTAGTTTGCCAGCGTCAGATCATAAACGGTGGTCACCAGGGCGGTGCTGCCATCAGCCAGTTGCAGGCGTTTCACCGGCAGCTTATGCAGCAGCACGTTTTCCAGTTCCACTTTGTTGAAGTGTTCCGTGCCATCGCCACCAAAGTACGGGAAGCCCACCTCAGCGATCTCATCCTGGCTACCCAGCAGGCTCAGTTGCAGCTCGGTTTCTTCGCCAGTTTTGCCGTCGCGCTGCTCAAGATTCCATTTGCCCTTCTCGCCCCAGCGGAAGCCAATAGAACCGTTCGGCGCAACCATTTCACCATTGGTATTAAAGGCGACAGTTTTCCATTCCGGATTGTTTTCCTGGCCCAGTGCATCCACCAGATCAGCAGCGCGCAGCATACGACCCGCAGCGTAGTAACCGTCGCGCTCTTCCAGCATCACCAGCATCGGCATGTCGGTGTAGCGGCGCACATAGTCGGTGAAATACTGGCTTGGGTTGTCGAGGTGGAATTCACGCAGCATTACGTGACCCATTGCCAGCGCCATTGCCGCATCGGTGCCCTGTTTCGGTGCCAGCCACAGATCGCACAGTTTGGCGATTTCAGCGTAGTCTGGTGTGACGGCAACAGTTTTGGTTCCTTTGTAACGCACTTCAGTAAAGAAGTGAGCATCCGGGGTACGCGTCTGCGGCACGTTTGACCCCCAGGCGATGATGTAGCTGGAGTTGTACCAGTCAGCAGATTCCGGTACGTCAGTTTGCTCACCCCAGGTTTGCGGAGACGCAGGAGGCAGGTCGCAGTACCAGTCGTAGAAGCTTAAGCAAGTACCGCCAATCAGCGAGAGATAGCGCGCACCCGATGCGTAAGAAACCATCGACATTGCCGGAATTGGCGAGAAGCCAGCGACACGGTCCGGACCGTAATTTTTGATGGTGTAAACGTTAGATGCGGCGATCAGTTCGTTCACTTCCTGCCAGGAAGAACGAACAAAACCACCGCGTCCACGCGCCTGCTTAAAGCTTTTCGCTTTATCGGCGTCTTCAATGATAGAAGCCCATGCCTCAACCGGATCGCTATGCAGCGCCTTCGCTTCACGCCACATTTTCATCAGGCGTTTGCGCATCATCGGGTATTTCAGGCGGTTAGCGCTGTAAAGATACCAGGAGTAGCTGGCACCGCGCGGGCAGCCGCGAGGTTCATGGTTTGGCAGGTCCGGGCGAGTTCGCGGATAGTCAGTCTGCTGGGTTTCCCAGGTGACCAGACCGTTTTTGACGTAGATTTTCCAGCTGCAGGAGCCGGTGCAGTTTACCCCGTGGGTAGAGCGGACGATTTTGTCATGCTGCCAACGCTGGCGATATCCATCCTCCCAGTCACGGTTGGTATTGAGAAGCTGGCCATGCCCATCGGCAAAGGTTTCACCCTTCTGTTTGAAGTAGCGAAACCGGTCCAGGAATTTACTCATCGGTTTTCTCCTGTGGGAGCCTGTCGGCCCTCTGATAAATCGACATTGCTAATGTTTAAGGGCAAGGTAACGCTCTGAAACAGCGTGGGAATTGATAACGATCAAGAGTGATGGGGATGAAAAATAAAGTAAATTCCTGGAATACCCCTTTAGGATAATTAACATTTATAGCATAACAGACTGTAAATTAAGACGTTTTACACCTGTGGTTATTTAAACCATTAAGATTTTTATGCAGATGGGTATTAAGGAGTATTCCCCATGGGTAACATATTAATGACTCTTAATGAAATCCAGCGAAATAAGCCATACAACATTAGTATGTTGTAACTAAATGACGCATAAAAAAAGCGCGACATCATGCCGCGCAAAGGATAATCAAATATTACGATTTATTTTTTAGAATGCCGACCATATACCGCCCAGGTAATCACCACGCAGGCGATATAGAAAATCAAAAATACTTTCATTGCGCCGACTGGCGAACCCGTTAATGCCAGCGAGCTACCAAACGCTTTCGGGATAAAGAAGCCACCAATCGCGCCAATCGCAGAGATGAAACCCAGCGCCGCCGCCGTGTCGGTTGCCGCTTCACGCATCGCACGTTCGTCAGAACCCCCTTCTGCTTTCACACGATCCATTGTCAGTTTACGGAAGATCACGGAAATCATCTGGAAAGTGGAACCACTACCCAGCCCAGCGGTCAGGAACAGCGCCAGGAAGACTGCGAAGAACGCCATGAAGCTTCCGCCCTGTCCGTCAGTCGGTAAGGTCAGGAACAGCAGGCCGCTGAAAATCGCCATCAGGATAAAGTTCACCAGAGTGACACGAGTTCCGCCCAGACGGTCAGATAATGCACCACCTGCAGAACGCGCCAGCGCACCAATAAACGGCCCGAAGAAAGCGTATTGCAGAATCTGAACATCCGGGAACTGCGTTTTTGACAGCATCGCAAAGCCCGCGGAGAAGCCGATGAAGGAGCCGAAGGTTGCCAGATACAGCAGGCTCATAATCCACAGATGACCCCGTTTGAGTACCGGCAACTGCTCCTTGATGGAGGCTTTCGAGGTAGCAAGATCGTTCATGCCAAACCACGCCGCAATGGTGAAGATGGCAAGGAACGGCACCCATATCCAGGACGCATTCGCCAGATACAGCTCAGTCCCATCCGGCTGTTTGACGCCCTGGCTACCAAATACTGCGAAAATCGACAGTGATACCACCAGCGGAGCAACCAACTGCATGACGCTGACGCCCATGTTGCCCAGACCACCATTCAGACCCAGCGCGCCACCCTGCTTCTGTTTCGGAAAGAAGAAGCTGATGTTTGCCATACTGGATGCGAAGTTCGCGCCAGCAAAGCCGCACAGCAGAGAAATGATGATGAAGACGCTATAAGGCGTGGAGGTATCCTGCACGGCAAAACCCAGCCAGACGCAAGGAATAATCAGAATACCGGTGCTGAACGCCGTCCAGCGACGACCACCGAAGATAGGAACCATAAAGGAGTATGGAACACGTAATAACGCGCCAGAAACCGAAGGCAGCGCAGTCAACATAAATAGCTGATCGGTCGTAAAATTAAAACCGACTTTCGGTAAGTTCACCGCAACAGCGCTGAACAACATCCATACGCAAAACGCCAGCAGCAGACAGGGAACGGAAATCCACAGGTTGCGGCTGGCAATACGTTGACCGCGTTGTTGCCAGAACGCAGGATCTTCCGGTCGCCAATCTGTAATGACAGCTCCAGTAGCCCTTTCGGGGGCGGATGAGTGACTCATAGACACCTCTGATACTCGTTTCGATGTCTGCCACCTTAGTGTCTGTAGCTAAAGGCAATTTGATGTAAATCAAACGATAAGATAACTTTATCTATCATTGATATTTATCATTATCCATAGTGAGTACAGTGATTTCATAAAAATTATGAGATTTTTCACGGTGCTGTAAAATCCCTACCCTTACCGATGTAAAGCGACTAACCACACGGCAAATAAGGATTAACTCTTTCCGGGTATGGGTATACTTCAGCCAATAGCCGAGAATACTGCCATTCCAGAATGTATCGTCACATTCATTAAGGTTATTGCTCATTTAAAGCCTGAAGGAAGAGGTTTACATGCTTAAACGTTGTCTCTCTCCGCTCACCCTGGTTAATCAGGTTGCGCTTATTGTGTTGCTTTCTACTGCTATTGGACTGGCAGGGATGGCGGTTTCTGGCTGGCTGGTGCAAGGCGTTCAGGGCAGCGCCCATGCGATCAACAAAGCGGGATCGCTGCGCATGCAAAGTTACCGTCTGTTGGCAGCAGTGCCATTAAGCGAGAAAGACAAGCCCTTAATTAAAGAGATGGAACAAACAGCATTTAGCGCCGAGTTGACTCGAGCAGCAGAACGAGACGGGCAACTGGCGCAATTACAGGGTTTACAAGATTACTGGCGTAATGAACTGATCCCTGCACTGATACGTGCACAAAACCGCGAAACGGTGTCAGCGGATGTCAGCCAGTTTGTTGCCGGGCTTGATCAGCTGGTATCTGGTTTTGATCGCACCACGGAAATGCGCATTGAGACAGTGGTGCTGGTCCATCGGGTAATGGCGGTATTTATGGCACTTTTACTGGTATTCACTATTATCTGGTTGCGGGCGAGATTGCTACAACCGTGGCGGCAACTTCTGGCAATGGCGAGTGCCGTCAGCCATCGCGATTTTACCCAACGCGCAAACACCAGCGGGCGCAACGAAATGGCGATGCTTGGAACTGCGTTGAACAATATGTCTGCAGAACTGGCCGAAAGTTATGCCGTACTTGAGCAGCGGGTTCAGGAGAAAACCGCCGGGCTGGAGCATAAAAATCAGATCCTCTCTTTTTTATGGCAGGCTAACCGCCGTTTGCATTCCCGCGCCCCGCTGTGTGAACGCCTGTCACCTGTACTCAACGGATTACAGAATTTAACCCTGCTACGTGATATCGAACTGCGGGTGTATGACACTGATGATGAAGAGAATCATCAGGAGTTTACCTGCCAGCCAGATATGACTTGTGATGATAAAGGCTGCCAGCTCTGCCCGCGCGGCGTATTACCCGTTGGCGATCGCGGCACAACCCTGAAGTGGCGGCTGGCTGACACTCATACGCAGTACGGTATTTTGCTGGCGACCCTGCCGCAGGGGCGTCATCTTAGCCATGATCAACAACAACTGGTGGATACCCTGGTTGAACAACTCACCGCCACGCTGGCGCTGGATCGCCATCAGGAACGTCAGCAACAGTTGATCGTGATGGAAGAGCGTGCCACCATTGCGCGCGAACTGCATGATTCTATTGCCCAATCTCTCTCTTGCATGAAGATGCAGGTGAGTTGCTTACAGATGCAGGGCGATGCGCTGCCAGAAAGCAGCCGCGAACTGTTAAGTCAGATCCGTAACGAACTGAATGCATCCTGGGCGCAGTTGCGTGAATTGCTCACCACATTCCGCTTGCAGCTCACCGAGCCTGGATTACGTCCGGCGCTGGAGGCGAGTTGCGAAGAGTACAGCGCCAAATTTGGCTTCCCGGTGAAGCTGGATTATCAATTGCCGCCTCGTCTGGTGCCTTCGCATCAGGCAATCCACTTGTTGCAAATTGCCCGTGAGGCATTAAGTAACGCCCTCAAACATTCGCAAGCGAGTGAGGTCGTGGTGACGGTGGCGCAAAACGATAATCAGGTCAAACTGACCGTCCAGGATAACGGCTGCGGCGTGCCTGAAAATGCCATCCGCAGCAATCACTACGGTATGATAATAATGCGCGACCGTGCGCAAAGTTTACGAGGCGATTGCCGCGTCCGCCGTCGTGAATCAGGTGGCACCGAAGTGGTGGTCACCTTTATTCCCGAAAAAACTTTCACAGACGTCCAAGGAGATACCCATGAGTAATCAGGAACCGGCTACTATCCTGCTGATCGACGATCACCCGATGTTGCGAACTGGCGTAAAACAGCTTATCAGTATGGCACCAGATATCACTGTGGTTGGCGAAGCGAGTAATGGCGAACAGGGTATTGAACTGGCGGAGTCTCTTGATCCCGATCTGATCCTGTTAGATCTCAATATGCCCGGCATGAACGGTCTGGAAACGCTGGATAAACTGCGCGAAAAGTCCCTCTCCGGTCGCATTGTGGTATTCAGCGTCTCTAACCATGAAGAAGATGTGGTCACCGCACTGAAACGCGGCGCGGATGGCTATCTGTTAAAAGATATGGAACCGGAAGATCTGCTGAAAGCGTTACATCAGGCAGCTGCTGGCGAAATGGTATTGAGCGAAGCATTAACGCCTGTTCTGGCCGCCAGCTTGCGCGCTAACCGTGCCACTACTGAGCGCGATGTTAACCAGTTAACCCCACGCGAGCGCGATATTCTCAAGCTGATTGCCCAGGGTTTGCCGAACAAGATGATTGCCCGCCGCCTGGACATCACCGAAAGCACAGTAAAAGTTCACGTCAAGCACATGCTGAAGAAAATGAAGCTCAAGTCTCGCGTGGAAGCTGCGGTATGGGTGCATCAGGAGCGCATTTTCTGATTACGGTTCCCAGCGCAGTTCGTCGTTTGACAATGCGTCGAACGGTTCGACAAGCGTTAGCGTGATCTCATTGGAGGAGACACGCTGCCCCTGGTTATCTTCCACCACCACTGACAATCGCCAGTGATTGCTTGCGCCTTCCCCGTTTTGCCAGTCAGGCATGATCAGCGTCCAGCCCTCCTCACTGTTGGCTTGTGCGCCCGGCGTCAAACTTAATATCTGCGTATCGCCCTGCCAAATCAGTTGCCGAATACCGTAACGACTGCGGATTTGTAATTTCAGCGGCACTGTTTCGCCAGGTTTTAGATCCCACGGAGGTGTCGCCAGAAACACCGTTAACGTTTTTCGCTGTCGGTACTCAAGAGTCGGCAGATTATTTCGCTGCGGATTGTCATAGCGACTACCACGTAACGACTGACTTTCGGCAACCTCGCCCGCAGAAAGTTGTTTTTTGAGCGGTACACCAAAGCGGTAATTAAGATTCAGCCCGAGGTTATTTTGATTTTCGCCACTTTCACCCTGTTTATGCTGGGCCGTCACAGTGACTAAGGGCACAGGGGTGTAATTTAATCCCAGACTCAACGCGACGGGATTGTGATAACCCGTACCAGAGTTAAACAAATCGACACGATCACCAAAATACTGTTCTACGCTGACACTGGTATTGAGGTGTTGATAGAACGGCATGCGCATCCGGGCTGTCAGGTCGTACCCGCGCGCCATCCGTTGTTCCTGCGTGGCTGTCTGTTCATGCCATGCAGCAAACGGCTGATAAAAGTTTGCCGATAGTCGCAAATATTCGCCCCACGCTTCAGCGCCAAAGCCCGCTCGCTGAAGATTTTCGTCCAGCAAGTTGTCATAAAAAGTGTTATAACCCACCAGCCAGCTGCCGCGCGCCCAGCGTTGCCCAACGCCCACATTGCTCACCAGCCCATCATCCTGCTGAGTAAGACCAAGCTGGCTCCAGGTGAGATAACGATCATTATCTTGTAACGGCACAAACCAGCTTCCACGACTGCCGGTGAAATGTCCTTCGTTATCCACTTTGACGTCAACACTGGCATTTCCCCACGGTGATAGCCAGGACTCTACGTGCTGATTAACCTGTTGACTAAGCGCATCGCGGACTTTTCCCAATGCGAAAGCTTTTGCCTGCTCGCCAGTATCCAGCCCGTTATCATTCATACTGGTTTCGCCGAAATCTTTCACAATTTCAGCAAAGTGTTTTTCCCCATCATGATTTTCAGGTGCCATGCCTAAATCCGGCAGACCATCATTGTTATTATCAAAGGGATTTGCCGCTTTTTGCTCGAAGGTAGATTGTGCGTTAGCTGTACCGCCTGCCGCCAGCAAGAGTAAATAAAACGGAATAATGCGAGGAATGAAACGGCTCAAAACGTCGGTAACTTCCGGTAAAAATGAAAAACCATAGCCTTAAAGAATAACGATTACTGGCACCTTTTGTCGTATTTTCTCGCGCTTTCAGGAAAATCCTTAAAAATGTGACCGATTGGTCAGACGCTGCAGAAGCAGTAAGATAGAAGATGAGTGTCTAATTCCCTGAATACAGGAGTAAATAATGCAAAAAATCGTGATCGTTGCCAATGGCGCACCTTACGGGAGCGAATCCTTGTTTAACAGCTTGCGGCTGGCCATTGCGTTACGAGAGCAGGAGAACAATCTGGATCTGCGTCTGTTCCTGATGTCTGATGCGGTCACAGCCGGGTTGCGCGGGCAAAAACCAGGGGAAGGCTACAACATTCAGCAAATGCTGGAGATCCTTACCGCTCAGAATGTACCGGTGAAATTGTGCAAAACCTGTACCGACGGGCGCGGGATTAGTACACTTCCTCTGATTGATGGGGTGGAAATCGGTACTCTTGTTGAACTGGCGCAATGGACGCTGTCAGCCGATAAAGTGCTCACATTTTAATGTTTGAGGGGGCGTCGGACGCCCCACTATGAGGGAAGTTTACTCAGGCGAATCCCGGCCGTAACACACCATCCGGATAATTCTCCGCCAGCAGTTTTTTTACCGATACCAGCAAATCATTCAGCCCATCGTCCTGCATTCCCAGTTTGATAAGCTCCTGTTCCAGTGAAAACAGGTATTGTGCATTGGTTCCCAGCGGACCGCTCGCCGCCGCAATCAACGGCGCTATGACCTGAGCGCGAGTGTCAGATTCATATTCTGGATGTCGCGGGTCCATAATAAACACAATGGCGTTTACTGTGCGTCCATCATCAAGATCAAGCTGACACCAGGTTGGCAGATAACAGCCGGTAATCATCTCACGCTTCCACAGCAGGGTTAGTTCCTGCTCCAGCGTCTCTTCTGGCAGTCGATAGGCGACGCCTGTGGTGCGTCCGCCCTCTTTCAGTGCAAGCATTCGTCCCGGCTGGTGCGCAGTCCCGCGCCCGGCGGTCAGACGCAGGCAAAACGCGCGATGCCATCCAACCAGTGTACCGGTGCACGACTCGGTAAACTCCAGTGCCGGATTCCACATCAACGATCCATAACCGAAGATCCACACCGGTCCCTCATCAGGTCGACAAGCCAGCGTCGCCGCCAGCGAAGCCGCCCGTTGTTCTGCTGACCATAAGAGTGATTCTTCAATGGCACCAAATGCCGTTTTACAATCGGCATTCATCAAGAAATCACGCGTTATCACCTTACACCTCCGCAACTGCATACTTCCCTGCGACAACTTTTTGGTGTCTTCCGGACATTTTTACTGCTCATTTTGAAACCACTAACGGGACAATATGCAATCCACGGACCACTTGCAAGGCAACACCGCACGAATAGCTTTAGTTTTACGATTTTTTATGCCATTTATCATCATCCCCTTTGGCATATTCATGCTTCACAGCAGCCCAGGCCACTTTATGCGCTGTTTCTTCGCGACTGGCGTCATCACGCCGATCTTCTTTATCTTTATATTGATCCCATGCGCTGTTGAACGCTTCTTTATAGATATCCTGGGCATGAGACGGAAGCACGTGCTTTACGCTTTCCGGCAGATCGCTTTTCGTTTTATACGGCATCGTTGACTCCTTTTACAAAGTTGAACATTAAGTGTGGTCAGCAATATCTACTCTTGCCAAAACATAAGAATTTTCATGTCAGACTCTTCTTAAGAAGTGCTAAAACAAACATTGTCTAAACGTATTACTTATTTTTATGCCCAAATGAGTAAAAAATCGACAGCGGGGTAAAAATTCGTAAAATGTTACCGATATCCAGACAATTTCTGTTATTTTTCCTACCTATTTTTTACATTTTCGATAAATTCATCTGCAAAGGGATAACCATAATGTCAAATGCTCAAGAGGCGGTAAAAACCCGCCACAAGGAGACTTCGCTTATTTTCCCGGTTCTGGCGCTGGTAGTGCTGTTCCTGTGGGGAAGCAGCCAGACACTACCAGTGGTCATTGCCATCAATCTTCTTGCGCTTATTGGTATTTTAAGTAGCGCCTTTAGTGTTGTCCGTCATGCGGACGTATTAGCCCATCGCCTGGGAGAACCTTACGGTTCGCTTATTCTTAGCCTTTCAGTGGTTATTCTTGAAGTCAGTTTGATTTCAGCTTTAATGGCAACCGGCGACGCCGCGCCAACGCTAATGCGTGATACGCTCTATTCAATCATTATGATTGTTACAGGTGGGCTGGTTGGCTTTTCATTATTGTTGGGCGGACGTAAGTTTGCCACCCAATATATGAATCTGTTTGGTATCAAGCAGTATTTAATTGCGCTGTTCCCCCTGGCGATAATCGTACTGGTATTTCCAATGGCTCTGCCTGCGGCGAATTTTTCAACAGGTCAGGCGTTACTGGTAGCATTAATTTCTGCGGCAATGTATGGCGTATTTTTGCTGATCCAGACCAAAACGCATCAAAGTTTGTTTGTCTACGAGCACGAAGATGACAGTGATGATGACGACCCGCACCACGGTAAACCGTCTGCCCATAGCAGCCTGTGGCATGCCATCTGGTTGATTGTCCATCTGATTGCCGTTATTGCAGTCACCAAAATGAACGCCAGCCCGCTGGAGACATTGCTCGACAGCATGAATGCGCCTGTCGCCTTTACTGGCTTCCTGGTGGCTCTGTTGATTCTGTCGCCGGAAGGTTTAGGTGCGTTAAAAGCAGTGTTGAATAACCAGGTCCAGCGCGCGATGAATCTGTTCTTTGGTTCAGTGTTGGCAACCATTTCGCTTACCGTACCTGTCGTCACGCTAATTGCCTTTATGACGGGTAACGAATTGCAGTTTGCACTTGGTGCGCCAGAAATGGTGGTGATGGTGGCCTCTTTAGTACTGTGCCATATCTCCTTCTCCACCGGACGAACTAACGTGCTCAATGGCGCAGCGCATCTGGCACTGTTTGCCGCCTATTTGATGACGATATTTGCCTGACAGTTATATCTCCTCCGATGACGGAAATCGGGGGAGATAATATAAATTCCTGCTTATTGTATTTCTTCATACTACCTGGACAGGTCGTTAATCAGAATTGCGAGCCTGTACCACAACCTGCACGAAACCACTGCAACAGCTGTTGAAAAGCCGGAATGTACTCTTCAATGCAAACATTTCAGGGATGAAGTGAAGATGAATTGCGACGTAGTATCCACACCAAGCCGGCGTTATCCGGTGAGGCGCAATGTTGCGGGGGCTTTATCCCTGGTGGCATTGGTTGCTGGAAAGAGAAAACCCCCGCACGTTGAGAGGTAAAACCTGACAACAGAACGGGGGCTAATCTTGAACCATCAACAATCCAAGAATAGCCGCAAAATGTTGTCATTACAACAAGGCGGCTATATGACGCTCGCGCAGTTTGCCATGATTTTCTGGCACGACCTGGCAGCACCGATCCTGGCGGGAATTATTACCGCAGCGATTGTCGGCTGGTGGCGTAACCGGAAGTAAGGTGAAAACGGGCGTCAGGCTGCCGTGATGGCAATATGCGCCCGAAACCGGCCGCAGGGGTAACAGCCTGCGGCCTTTTTTGTATCCGGCACCCATAAAAAAAGTCTTAACGCAGAACGCTAAGACTTTATTTTTCAAACAAAAAGATTACTTGCTGGTATCCAGTTCTTCGAAACCTTTCACCAGATCATCAATCGCTTTCATCTGCTTGAGGAACGGTTCCAGTTTAGCCAGCGGCAGCGCGGATGGACCATCACATTTCGCATGTTCCGGATCCGGATGCGCTTCAATAAACAGCCCCGCCAGACCTACCGCCATACCGGCTCTTGCCAGCTCAGCCACCTGAGCACGGCGACCGCCGGAAGCTGCGCCA
>ENA-OWOD01001086-OWOD01001086.1-gut-metagenome-genome-assembly--contig:-NODE-1086-length-12230-cov-4.192545_pt1 | contig 12230 bp, 10 predicted proteins | sample MGYA00248256_ERZ651792 | MGnify/ENA primary metagenome ERZ651792 (study PRJEB26908, sample SAMEA4031714) | gut metagenome | biome: gut; feature: normal infant; material: stool | place: China | collected...
TCGTTCTTATTCCTAGTGTATAGACATGGCAATAGAGACGAAATGATCTCGTATTTCCTACATCATCACGTCCCTTCTAAAAATCGAACATACATTCCTGTAGAGACGGGGCGTGCCCCGTCTCATCCCCTCCAAATGGTAACTTAAAGATACTATCAGCCGGTGGGAGACGGGGCACGCCCCGTCTCTACAACCGGGTGATAAGCGTTCTCGCACCTTTTAGGTTACTCCCCAAGTAGCCTAAGATTTCAAGAGATGGTAATTTTCAGTAATGCCATATTTAAAAATATAAAACGCTGTTTATCAAGATGATATAAAAGATTCTTGGTAGGGCTCTGAATTGCCGTGGGGTCTGTTTTCGGGCCACGGGATAACCACTGGAAAAGATAATCATAGAGATGGATATATTGACAGGCAAGTGCTCGGATAGGTTCATGGCGCATGTTCTGAAGCGACGTGACCAGGAGGCCGTCCGCTGGTACGTGCTCACGCTCCCTACCGCCGGTGGCGGGCGTGACAGGATCAGCCCCTCGAAGGGGCTGGACGCTGAGCTTTCCCGCCGTGAGCGTCGTGGTGAGGCGTTGTTCGAGTATTTCTCCCCCTCGTATGTCGAGGCGAGGAAGGTGGGCGGTAAGATGGTCAACACGAAACGGCCCCTGCTGTACAACTACGTGTTCGTCCACGCCTCGGAGGACGAGATCTTTAGCCTGAAGCGTACGCTTCCCCTGTATAATTTCCTCCCCCGGGTTTCCTCCGGCGGGCGGTCTTATTTCCCGTACCTCTCGGATCGTGAGATGGATACCTTGCGTTGGGTCGCAGCTTCTTACTCCAACGAGCTTCCCGTATACGTGCCAGATAGCGGCCGCTTGTTGAAAGGCGACCGTGTGCGTATCACCTCCGGCCCTTTTACCGACATGGAGGCGGAGGTGGTGGTGCAGCCGGGCGGTGGGCATAAGGACGTGATGGTGCGTATCCTCGACTGTCTGTGGGTCCCCTTGTTCGAGGTGAGAGCTGGGGAGTACGAGTTGATCGAGCTGAACACGGGGGGCAAGCACGTGTATACCCATTTGGACAACGACCGTCTGTCGGAGGGCTTGCACGATGCCTTGGGCCGTTACCACGCCTCCGGCGTGGTAGTGGATGAGGATGCCCGTCTGGCCCGTGAGGTCCTGCGTGGCTACGCCTCTCTCCGTGGTGAGACCGACGTGATCCGTTGCAAGCTTTACTCTTTGCTCCTTCCTGCCTATCTGCTTTTGGGCGAGTCGGATGAGTTCGATCGTTTGCGCTCCACGATGCGCAGCATGCTCCCGGTGATAAAAGCGGGGCAATCCCGTGCCTTGCTGCTGGTCACGCTGTACGGCTGTACGGACAGCAGCCTCTACCAGCGCATGGCGCACGAGCTGGTTGACCCTTGGATGGAGGAGGCCTCGCCCAAGAGGAGCAAGTCCGTGTTGATACGTCGTTTACGTGATTACGACCGTTGGTTCGGGCACGGGAACGGCGATGAATAAAAGATATGAGAGAAGAGAGAGAGACATGCGGCGTCCCTTCGGGCATCCGGCTGATGAACCTGTTGCGTGAGCGTTTGACAGAGATCATGGATCGTGAGCGTGCGAACCGAAACTCAATACACCTGTATTGCACGGGTCCCTACTGGGTAGCGTTCGAGCGTTCGGCCTACCAGCTGCATCGTGCGTTCCCGGATAGCGAGACCACGCCGCTGCGCCTGTTCGCCTACCCGTTCCCGATCGTGATGGTGTCCGTTACGGATCGCTCGCTCCGCTCGTACGCCCGTAAACATATATTGAGAAGAGACGGGTCGGATTACAAGCTATTGACCGTCCCCGGGTTTCCCTTGGCGGACTACCGTGAATGGCACGCCGGCGAGGTGGAGGGATTGCCCCGGTTAAGCGAGAATTAGATAAGGGCAGAAAAGAAACGGTCGGATCCCCCGGATGGCAATGGCCGTCTCTAGCGGCTAGGAGACCCCTTGGCTTTGGCCGATAGGCTGACCCCACTTTAACATATACCACTCCGGCCGTCCGGTGGTCCGGCCCTTTTATAATTGAGAATTGAAAATTGAGAATTAAAGAGATGATAATAGCGGTAGATTTCGACGGTACGATCGTCGAGCACAAGTATCCGGCGATAGGTCGTGAGCTTCCTTTCGCCATCGAGACGTTGAGGAAATTGCAATCGGATCGGCATAAGCTGATCCTTTGGACGGTCCGTGAGGGAGTGCTCTTGGAGGAGGCGCTGGCCTTCTGCCGCGAGCGCGGGCTGGAGTTCTACGCGGTGAACCGTGACTACCCGGAGGAGGAGAGAGACCGGAACAACCACTTCTCCCGCAAGCTGAAGGCGGACGTTTTCATCGACGACCGCAATCTCGGCGGCCTCCCGGACTGGGGCACGATCTACGAGATGGTGACCAAGGGACTGAGCTATGAGGACTTGATGCGTAAATACGAGTCGGAATACGAGCCGGAGAAACCCAAAGGTTTCCTGTCCCGCCTTTTCCGTTAAGTCCGTGTGATCCGTGTTTAAAGAAATAAAAACGATAACAAAATAATATGAAGATCAAAAGACTACTGTTCCTATTCTCGCTGCCCCTTTTGCTGGCGGCGTGTACGTCTTACAAGAACGTGCCCTACCTCCAGAACCCGGAGGCGGTGAACGATCTCGAGGGGACGCTTCCTTTGTATGACGCCAAGATCATGCCCAAGGACCTGTTGAGCATCACGGTCAACACGACGGACCCTCAGGCGGCGGCCCCGTTCAACCTGACGGTGCAGACCCCGTTGAACGCGGCCCTGACGAACATCAACACGACGACGCAACCCACGTTGCAGCAATACCTCGTGAACAACTCCGGCGAGATCGACTTCCCTGTGATCGGTACGCTGAGGGTCGGCGGCTTGACGAAGAACGAGGCGGAGAGCCTGATCCGTGAGAGATTGAGGCCTTACTTGAAGGAGGCGCCCATCGTGACGGTGCGCATGGCGAACTACAAGATCTCGGTCTTGGGCGAGGTGGCCCGTCCGGGCAGCTTCACGATCGGCAACGAGAAGGTGAACGTTCTGGAGGCGTTGGCGATGGCCGGCGACATGACGATCTATGGCGTACGTGACAACGTGAAGCTGATCCGCGAGGACGAGAGCGGGAAGCGCGAGATCATCAACCTGGACCTGAACAACGCCGGAATCGTGACCTCCCCGTATTATTATTTGAAACAGAACGACATCCTTTATGTCACGCCGAACGAGACGAAGGCGAAGAACTCCGATATCGGTAACAGCACGACGTTGTGGGTGAGCTCGATCTCGATCTTGGTCTCGATCGCCGGCCTGTTGGTGAACATACTTAAATAATTGAAAATAGAGAATTGAGAATTGAAAATTTAGAGAGATGGTGGACGATGGTATAAATACAAGCAATAATAATAATAACAATAACAATCCGGAGGGGGAGGATCGTGAGATCAATCTTTACGCCGTGTTTTTCAAGTATATGGTTTATTGGCCTTGGTTCGTGGCGAGCGTACTGGCCTGCTGCATCGGGATGTACGTCTTCCTGCGTTACCAGACGCCGGTGTATAACGTCACGTCGTCGGTGCTGATCAAGGAGGACGAGAAGAAGGGGGCTAACGCCGCCAGCGGCTTGGCTGCGATACAGGACCTCGGCATGCTCTCGATGACGAGCAACTTCGACAACGAGGTCGAGATCCTGAGGTCCCGCACGTTGATCAAGAAGGTGGTGAGTGACATGGGCCTGTATATCGACATGGAGGAGTCGAACGCCTTGGGCTTTAACCCCCCTTTATACAAGAACTCCCCCGTTAACGTGTTCATCACCCCCGAGGAGGCGGACCGTCTGGTGGCCCCCGTCGAGCTGCGCATGCGCTACACGAAGGAGGGTCAGCTAACGGTGAGAGCGGAGTACAAGATCGACAAGGAGGGTGACTGGGAGACGATGGAGCAGGGCTTCGACAGGCTCCCCGCCATATTGCCCACCCCCGTGGGGGTTTTCAGTTTCACGTGCATGGATTCCATACCCGAGTTGGAGGGCGGGGAGATCGAGCTGGTGGCCCACGTCCATACGCCCACGTCCACTGCCGAGGCTTACGGCAAGGAGTTGAGCGTGACGCCCTCGTCCAAGACGACGACGATCGCCAAGGTATCCTTGAGGAACACGGTGAGGCGACGAGGCGTGGACTTCATCAATCGCCTTGTGTCGTTCTACAACCAGGACGCCAACGACGAGAAGAACGAGGTGGCGCAGAAGACGGCTGAGTTCATCGAGGAGCGCATCGGCATCATCAACGGCGAGCTTGGCACTACGGAGAGCGAGCTCGCTGCCTTCAAGCAACGCTCCGGCCTGACGAATTTGACGAGCGACGCCCAGATGGCGTTGCAGGAAAGCTCGAGGTATGAGCAACAACGTACGGAGAACGCCACGCAGATCAACTTGGTGCAGTATCTCCGCAATTATATCGACGATCCTGCGAACATGGACGAGGTGATCCCTGCCAACGTGGGCCTGCGGGATCAAAACCTCACCTCTGTCATCGACCAGTACAACACGATGATCATCGAGCGCAAGCGCCTGTTGCGCACCTCTTCGGACAGCAACCCGGCCATCATCAACATGAACGCCGGCATCGAGGCTATGCGCCGCAACGTGAGGACGACGGTGAACAGCGTCCTGAGGGGTCTCCAGATCGCCAAGGCGGACATCGACCGTCAGGCGAGCAAGTTCGAGAGCCGCATCAGCGACGCCCCGAGGCAGGAGAAGGAGTTCATGACGATCTCCCGGCAGCAGGAGATCAAGGCCACGTTGTACGTCATGCTGTTGCAGAAGCGCGAGGAGAACGCCATCACGCTGGCTGCCACGGCGAACAACGGCCGTATCATCGAGGAGCCGCTCGCCGATATGGCGCCTGTCGCCCCGAAGAGGATGGTCTTCATGCTTGCGGCGTTGATCTTGGGCCTGGCGATCCCGGTGGGCATTGTCTACCTTCATGACCTGTTGAAATACAAGATCGAGAACCGTGAGGACGTTGAGGCGATCACGGGCGTGGCTATTTTGGCGGAGCTCCCGTTGGTCAAGAAGACGGGTGAGGGCTCGATCGTGGTGCGTGAGAACAAGAACGACCTGATGGAGGAGATGTTCCGGGGGTTGCGCACGAACCTCTTGTTCATGCTAGGCAAGGACGAGCGTGTGATCCTTTTCAGCTCCACGCAACCGGGCGAGGGCAAGTCTTTCGTCGCTGGCAACTTGGCGGTGAGCTTGGCTTACTTGGGCAAGAGGGTGGTGGTGGTCGGCATGGACATCCGCAAGCCGGGCCTGAACAAGGTGTTCAATATCTCCCGTAAGATGGAGGGCATCACGAACTACCTTAGCGACCCGGATCACGTGGAGTTGTTCGACATGGTCCAGCGATCCGATATCAGCCCTAACCTCGATATCCTCCCGGGCGGTCCCATCCCCCCGAACCCGACTGAGCTGGTCGCCCGTGACGTGCTGGAGAAGGCTATCGCCCGGTTGAAGGAACGCTACGACTATGTCATCTTGGATACAGCCCCTATCGGCATGGTTACGGACACGGCGATCATCGGCCGTGTGGCCGACATGTGCGTGTACGTCTGCCGTGCGGACGTGACACCGAAGGCCGGTTTCAGCTACATCAACGTGTTGCGGCGTGAGCGTAAGTTCCCGAAGCTCGCGACGGTCATCAACGGCCTTGACATGACGAAGCGCAAGAACAGCTACGGCTACGGTTACGGCAAGAAATACGGCTACGGCAAGAAATACGGCTACGGCAAGGGATACGGTTATGGCTACGGCTATGGTTACGGTTTCGAGGCCGGAGAGAAAAAGAAATAAACGATCAATATAGAGAGGGTAATAAAGTCCTCTCCCTTAAATTAAAATATCATGAAAAAAGTACTGAAAGGTTGGCTCATCGACAATTCGGTGACCGCCGACAACAAGACGGACAAGATCCTGTTGTTGCATTCAACGGGAAGTTTGGATCTAGATGATGTTCTTGAAGAGATGCAAAAACAAGACACCGGTCTGCGTCCCGAGACGATGCGTCACTCGGTGACACTCTACAACCGGATATTGATGGACTTGATCTTGAACGGTTACAGCGTGAACACGGGTCTCTTCCGAGCCGTTGCGCAACTGACCGGCGTGATCGAGGGCGGCGTATGGAACAAGGAGAAGAACTCCATCTACGTCTCCCTTACGCAGGACAAGGCGTTGCGCGAGGCGATCGCCCAGACCGCGGTGGAGATCCTCGGCGAGAAATCGAATATCATGTACATCCTCGAGACCGAGGATAAGAAGACCGGCTTGAAAGATGGCAGCGCCACGGCGGGCCGCAATTTCTTCGTGCGTGGCGCCATGCTGAAAGTGGTTGGCGACGACGAGTCGGTAGGCGTTACGCTGACCAGTGAGTCGAAGTCCGTCACGAAACTGACGGACGACCTGGTCACCATCAACAACCCTTCCTCGCTCACGCTGCTTCTGCCTGCGGATCTGGCGGAGGGCGAGTACACGCTGACGGTGACGACGCAGTATTCCGCCGCAAGCCGTTTCTTGAAAACTCCCCGCAGCGTGAGTACGCAGATCTGGATCGGCGGCAAACCTGCTGATGGAGGTGGCGACAGCGAAAGCCCGGACGAGATCTGATATGAGGTATAGCGAGCCATATCCTGTAAGTATGGACAGGCTCGCTGTCTAATCCCTTCAGACAGCTCTGTCGAATCACCTTAGACAGGACTGTCTGAACTCCTTCGACAGGGATGTCTGAGGGGATCAGACAAATCAAGAATGAAAATCTATAGAGGTTATACACTTGAGAATTTGATGAGCATTACGGTTGATCCTAATTTGAAGGATACCAATTCTTAGTAAGGTATATGCATTCAACATCCGAGAATAATAAACGAATCGCAAAGAACACGCTGTTCCTCTACATGCGTATGCTCTTGATCATGAGTGTGACGCTGTACACCAGCCGGGTCGTGCTACAGGTGTTGGGAGTGGAGGATTTCGGTATTTATAACGTGGTGGGGGGAATCGTAGTACTCTTCACGTTTGTCAATAACGCCATGGTCACCTCCACGCAGCGGTTCTTGAATTATGAGTTGGGACATGGAGATTCAGAGGTGGTACGGCGAGTGTTCTCGGCCAGTGTCACGATCCATTTGGGAATAGCGTTGCTGACGTTCGTGCTTGCGGAGACCGTAGGGTTGTGGTTTTTGGAGCGTTATATCCAATATCCTGCGGATAGGGGGTGGGCGGTGACGCTCACGTATCAATTTACGATATTATCCACTTGCGTCAATATCATTCGTACCCCTTATAATGCCGCCATCATCGCTCACGAGCGGATGTCGTTTTATGCTTATATCAGCGTGGTCGAGGCCGTGCTTCGCCTTCTGATTGTCTATTTGCTGGCTTTGGCATCCTGGGATCGTTTGATCTTTTATGCGTTCTTGATGTTTGTCGTGCCGGTTTTGATAACGGTTTGCTATTATTTGTATTGCAGGCGGTCGTTTGCCGTATGCCTTTATCGATTCTTTTGGGACAAAGGCTTGTACCGTACGTTGTTGGGGTTCTCTGGCTGGAGCCTGTTCGGGGGAGTGGCCAATATGGGAGCCTCGCAGGGATTGAATATCTTGCTGAATCTCTTTTTCGGCGTGACGGTAAACGCCGCCATGGGTATAGCTAATCAGGTGCAAGCGGCGGTCTATAGCTTCGTTGGGAATTTCCAGACGGCTTTTAATCCGCAAATTGTTAAGTCTTACGCCTCGGGTGATCGAGGCTATTTCATCGACTTGATCATGCGCACCTCGAAATACTCCTATTTCCTGTTGTTCGCTATCTCTTTGCCCTTGTATATCTGTTGCGAGGAGGTCTTATCGCTGTGGTTAGGTGAGGTACCCGCATATACAGCATCATTCTGCCGTTTGATGATAATATTCTCATTGTTGGATGCCATACAAGGCCCTCTTTGGGTGTCAGTCCAGGCTACGGGAAAAATTCGTGATTACCAGATACTGATGAGCGTAATGATCCTGTCGAACCTGCCGCTCAGCTACCTGTTCTTGCGGATGGGGTATGTGCCGGAGGTGGTGCTGGTGATTCGCTGCCTGCTTAACTTTTTTACATTGTTCGTTCGGCTTTGGTACTTACTTCGTTTGTATGATTTTCCAGCGTGGAGGTATTTACGGGAGGTGATTGGTCGGGTAATTATGGTGACAGCTGTTGTTTATCCTATTGTTTATTTGCCGCTGGAGACAATGGGTTTCGCTTGGAAAATTATTCTGCTAGGGATGATCTCTTTATTGATGGATGGTTTGGCCATGTATTACTTGGGCTTGGACCGGGAAGAACGAAAACTGTTGGCGAGTCAACTAAAGAAGATTTATGAGAAATATAAGTGAGATAAAAGATTGTTATGGCTGTGGTGTATGCGCTATGGTCTGTGGTAAAAAGATCATTGGGATTGGATTGAACAAAGAGGGCTTTTATGAACCGAGGGTTGTCGATCCAGACCGATGTGTAGGCTGTGGTTTATGCTTGGATGTATGTTCATTTTTACAGGAAGAGCCATCTTTACGGCGTACTGAGATTTACAGTTATGCGGCGTGGAGTAAAGATGAGGCTGTCCGCAGGAAGTGTTCCTCTGGAGGAGTGGGATTTGAAGTGGGACGCACCCTTATAGGGAAAGGCTATAAGGTATGCGGAGTCCGTTACGATGCGGAGCGAGCGAGAGCGGAACACTATATCGCTACCACAGTTGAAGAATTAATCCCTAGCATTGGTAGTAAATATATACAGAGTTACACGGTTGATGGTTTTCAGGCTGTCAACCGGAAGGAGAAATATCTGGTGACAGGTACGCCTTGTCAGATAGATTCATTCCGTAGGTATATCCGAAAGTTCAATGTGGAAGATAATTTTGTTTTAATGGACTTTTTCTGCCATGGTGTCCCCTCTATGCGTTTATGGCAAAAGTATCTTCAGGAGGTGGAGAAATTGACAGGGGATGTCACTTATGTCTCGTGGCGTAATAAATTCACGGGTTGGCATGATAGCTGGGCGATGGCGATAGACGGTAAAGAGCGTGGGGAGAAGGTGGATTGGCATGATTCATACAATCTGTTAATAAGGGGAAAAAAAAGTTTCTATAATTCAAGATTCTCTCAAGGAGACAGTTTCTACCGCTTCTTTTTAAGCGATGCTTGTTTGGGCAAGGCTTGCTATGAGAGGTGCAAATATAAGTATGACCGTTCGGCTGCGGATATCCGTATTGGTGACTTATGGGGTAATACCTATAAATCGGATGAGGATGGTGTGAGTGCGGCGGTTGCCTTCACGGAAAAGGGAAATAAGATATTGTGTTCTTGTGGTTGTGAGTTGATAGAGCATCCTTTTAATGTTGTTGCGGAAGGACAGATGAAGGAATGTCCTCGTAGACCGAGGTTGCGGTCATGGATTCTTTCGCGTTTCTGTTCCGGCCACTCGCTGCGATCTACCTTGATCATGTATAAGTTATGCTGTTTGCCGAAACGAATCATTAATAAATTAATCAGAATATTGAAATGGAAAAAGTAGTGGGAATACTCTCCATGCAAAGGGTCTTGAATTATGGCTCTTTTTTGCAGGCGTATGCCTTGAAACAGGTGCTGTTACAAAATGGAGCGGATGAGGTTTATTTTATAGACATAGAGAAAGGGCGTTCGTTGCCGGGGTATGAATTAAACAAATCAATATGTAGGAAAATAAAGCTTGCCCTTTCTTTTTTGTTTGCTGGATGTTTGTTCTCTAGATTAAGGGATCGAAAGTTTATAAAGGAAGTGACTGATAGTATTGCCTCTCAATTTCCGATATTGGGTCTAGACAATCCTGTTCCTTCTCATTTTGATGTGGTTTTTATAGGAAGTGATGAAGTTTTCAATTGTTGTCAAAAATCCATTTGGGGGTATACCCCTCAGCTTTATGGTCGTATTCCTCAAGCGGAGCGTGTGCTCTCTTACGCAGGTTCGTTCGGTCATACAACTTACGAACAGTTACATGAAGTTGGTATTGCTGGAGAGATCGGGGATACGATGAAAAAGTTATCAGGCATATCCGTTCGTGATAGGAACTCGTATGAGATCGTGGAGCGTTTGACGGGTATTAGGCCGGATATACATTTGGATCCGGTTTTGATTTATGGGTATAAGGAAGAGATTGCGGAGAGAAATATCAATATCCAGCAACCCTATATGGTAATCTATAGCTATCAGGGGCGTATTTCTGATAAGAATGAGATAAGGGAAATCGTGGCGTTTGCTAAATCAAAAGGTCTGAGATTGATCTCTGTCTTTTGCCGTTACAATTGGTGCGACGAAGCTGTCATACCGGAAACTCCGTTTGATGTGTTAGCATGGTTTAAAGGAGCGGAATACGTTGTCACGGATACGTTCCATGGAACGATATTCTCGATTATAACGCATCGTTCATTCTGTTCGTTGATTCGTGATAATAATGGACAGAAGATGGCTTCTTTGTTGGAACAGATGTCTTTGAGTGATAGGGGAGTATTAGATGGTGATCTTCAGAAGATAGAGTCTGTCCTAAATATTCCTATCGGCTATGAAATGGTGGAAGATATACTTCAAAAGGAACGGAGGAGGGCAATTGAGTATATACGTAAGCAATTAGGAGTAACTGAGGAGTCCTCGATATTATGGAAATATGCGGTGAAAAGATAGAGGTGGGATAACCATGAGGTAGATTTTCGAAAACAAATTCCTTGGGATTTTTCTCCGTTTCCAATAAGTTTCGTATCATGGCATATATATGTATGAATAATAAGATTTGCATACAAATCTAAGCCTATATACTTAAAAATTTCATTGCTATATGATTAAAATAACTAACTGTTATATTATCGATGATTAGAACTTTCTTGAAAACAGAAAATTTTTTTTTTCTTATTATATTATTTGCTTTATCACCTTTGTTGTCGTTGCCATTTATTTTGTATAGTGCCTCGAATAGAGAAAAAATATGTGGAGCTATGATCTCTGTGTTCATGGGGATTGTTGCTATGCTATGGGCACCAACAGGTGATCTTTATAGGCATAATATGGATTATTTTTATTTTCAGCAAATGAATTGGTATGATTTTATATATTATCTAAAGTATAAGCCAGATTTCTTGATATATTTATTGAGTTTTGTATTTGCTAAATTGAATATTAATTATGAGTTTGTCCGCTTTATTCTTGTATTTGTGTCATTTCAAATGAGTTTCAATGTATTCTTAGATGCAATTAGATGTTCGGAAAAAATGTCACGATATCATGTATTTGTTTTCTTTGTGTTCTTTTTTTCTGTTCCTTTCTTTTGGATAGTCTTAGGTGTTCGTTTTTCTACTGCCGCTTGTCTTTTTGTATATGGCTTGTACTATTATTTGAAATATGCTAAAAAAGAAGGACTGATATATATCACTATATCTTTGTTTATACATTTCTCAATGATTCTTCCATTGCTAGTGCTAGTGATTTCTAAGATTAGATTGAAATGGTCTAATAGATTCTTGTTTTTAGTCTTATTGATGGTTTTGATATTTTTTAGACCTTCTTTTCTTCAATATTTAATAGATGTGTTGTTTGGTGGAAATTATATACATTTATATTTGAGTGCTTATATATCAGGATATTGGAACGGTGAATATTTAGAAGATCATTCGTTTAAATTTCTTTTGTCTAATATTCTGACATCAATATCTATGTATCCTTTATTCATAATATCAATGAAGGTGGTTACTAGACAGCGTTTTTATTAATATGTTCGGATTTGTTGATTATGATATGTGTATGTCTTATGGTATCATATACCTTGTATTTTAGATACGCATTGTTGATGGTTCTTATTTTAGTGTATTATTTATTTGGATGGCATTTGTGTATCTTGTCTAAAAAAAATATAATTTGTTTGTTGGAGGAATGTCTGCAGATAGTGAAGGCTTAGTTAGTGCTATACAGAGTATGTCCGTGGAAGAATGTATTACTTTTAGAAATAAATTAAATATAAATAATAGTGGAATCGTTTATATATACGTAGGGCAGCTTATTGAACGTAAGGGGGTAATATATCTTTTAAATGCTTGGAAGAAACACATTCGAAAATATAATCAGGATAATTTATTAATTGTCGGCGGTGGT
>ENA-OWOD01001094-OWOD01001094.1-gut-metagenome-genome-assembly--contig:-NODE-1094-length-12129-cov-4.020495_pt1 | contig 12129 bp, 10 predicted proteins | sample MGYA00248256_ERZ651792 | MGnify/ENA primary metagenome ERZ651792 (study PRJEB26908, sample SAMEA4031714) | gut metagenome | biome: gut; feature: normal infant; material: stool | place: China | collected...
GAGCAATATCCCACCAATTGCCGTGGCGAATATTGCTCTGTTCGTCCAGGAGAAAGGCAGTGTTGTCCGTGATCTGGCCTACTCATTCGATGTTGACGGCTATCAGGGGAACGACCTGACCATCCTTGCCAATCATCTTTTTCAGAAGCACAGCATTGTTGACTGGTGCTTCTCGATTGTCCCTTACTCCAGCGCCTTCTGCATTCGTGATGACGGTAAATTACTGGTGATGACATATTTGCGTGATCAGCAGGTTTTTGCATGGGCACCACAATCCAGTACCGGAAAATATGAAAGCACATGCAGTATCAGCGAAGGCAATGAAGATGCGGTGTATTTCGTCGTTAACCGAACCGTTAACGGGCAAACAGTGAGATACATAGAGCGACTGTCCAGCCGTTTATTTACCAGCGATGAAGATGCTTTCTTTGTTGATTCTGGCCTTAGCTATGATGGAAGAAATACGTCTGACAGAACGATGATCGTCACTGGTGGTTCTGGCGAATGGGATTACCGCGCGGAATATACAATCAGTGTTTCTGGTGGTGCGTACTTCACCAGTAGTGATGTCGGTGCTCAACTACAGTTCCCTTATACCGGAACTGATCCTGATACTGGCGATGAAGTGTCAAAAGAATTACGTTGCGACATCATTTCTGTAACCAGCAATACCGCTGTAGTGGTTCGTGCTAACAGGAACGTCCCGCCATCCCTCAGGAATGTGGCTACCACGAACTGGCAGATGGCGCGCCGGACATTTGGAGGCCTGTCTCATCTTGAAGGCCAGACCGTAAACATTCTCTCTGATGCGAACGTGGAACCACAGAAAGTGGTTTCCGGAGGTGCCGTCACGCTGGAATCACCTGGGGCTGTAGTGCACATCGGCCTGCCAATAACTGCTGAATTCGAAACACTGGATATCAACATTAACGGACAGGAAACGCTGCTGGACAAAAAACAGGTGATCCCGTCCGTTACTCTGGTTGTGAATGCCAGTCGTGGCATCTGGGCGACTACGCCCGGCGGTAAATGGTACGAATATCCACAGCGTGAATTCGAGTTCTACGATGATCCTGTTGATGACGCTACCGGAAAAGTAGAAGTGAAACTGGACAGTAACTGGGGCAAAAACGGACGTGTAAGAATCCGTCAGCTTGACCCGTTGCCGCTGTCTGTTCTTGCCGTTATTCCTCGTCTTACTGTTGGGGGATTCTGATGATCGATGTTCGAATTATTCCCGCCACCGAAGAGCATCTTCAGATGATTTTGCCGGATGTTCGTCAGGCTGATATTGACGAACTGTATGCGGTATCGCTGATGACTACCGAAGATGCGCTGCGTGTTGGTCTTCGCACTGCGACTATGGCCTGGTCAGGGTTCGCGAACGGAGAACTGGTAACCATGTTTGGTGTATCTCCGGCGTCAATGATCGGTGGCAATGGTACACCCTGGCTGGTCGGAACCAGCCGTATTGAAAAATATCAGAAGACATTTCTTCGCCACTGCCGACCTGTATTGCAGCAGATGCTGGCAGTTTATCCGCGCCTGGAAAACTACGTCGACGAGCGAAACCATGTTGCCAAAGCATGGCTGCACTGGCTTGGATTCAGGCTTGAAGAAGCCGCGCCTTATGGTGCTCTTGGTCTTAATTTCCACAGATTTCACATGGAGAGAAAATAATGTGCGATCCGGTTATTGCTGGTGGCGCAATGCTCGCCATGAGTGGCATTCAGGCATACACCCAGTACCAACAGGGAAAGTATGCCTCGAAGGTTGCAGAAGCGAACGCAGATATAGCCACTGCTCAGGCAAATGATGCAATAAACAGAGGTAACGCTGAAGCTGAGCAACGGCGCAGAGAGACCCGACAGCGGATTGGTACACAAGCGGCGACAATGGGGGCGACCGGCGCTGATTTATCTACCGGTAACGCGCTGGATATATTTGGCGACACTGCCCAGTTTGGCGCTCTTGATTCGCTGACGACGGTGAATAACGCGCAACGCGAGGCTTACGGTTATCAGGTTCAGGCTGCCAACTATAAAGCAGAAGCCAGTTCAGCCCGTAAACAGGGGAATGTGGGAGCAGCAACAACATTGCTCACCGCGCCTCTGAAGGCATACGGTGCGTACCAGATGTTTGGTGGGACGTGGAGTCCGTTCTCTAAAGGAAGTACATCTAGTGGTGGGACGCCAATGTTATCTAACTCAGGTTTTATGAATTCTGACTCCCGATTCAAAATAGGAGGTTACTGATGCCAGTTGTTCCTACTACATCCGGACGCCAGGTGCAAAGTCGTGGTGTGCAAACCGGTGGTTTTCAGATCTTCGATGTTCCTCAAGCAGGTCAGGTGCTGGCGAATGTCGCAGATCAGTATGCGGTGGCATATGGTGAAGCCAGGCAGAAAGCGAATGTTGCTATGGCCCAGGAGGCGTTACTGCAATTTAACCAATTTGCAGATGACCAGATTAACAACCCTGAAAGTGGGCTGATTTCTAAACAGGGTAAAAACGCTCTTGGTCAGAGTGACGCTGTTATGAAAAATATGCAGGAAAGGGCTCAGGCATTATTAGGCTCAATTCCTGAAAGTGAGGAAAGGAATAAATTATCCTTTCAACTCCAGCAGTCTATGCAGTCTTATTACAATCAGGCACGTCGATATGAAGTTGGGCAGTTTCAGCAATTCCAAGATCAAACGTATTTGTCAGGAAATGCATTGGCTGTCACTCAGTCTGCGTGGCTATATAGCGATAACCAAGCATTTGTCGATTTAGCCAAGCAGCGATTTGAATCTATTGATCAATACGCTGATGCGCATGGGCTTCCTGATGAGTGGCGTGTTCAGCAGAAAACTCAGCTCAAGGAACAAATGGGGCAGCAAGCATGGATAGGAAATATCGCTCAAAAATACAACGAGTTTCTTCAGGTTAATGGAGAGCCAGGGGATCTTGATGGTGTGAGTCGTGCAATATCACATGGTAATTCATTGGATGCTCGTGGTTTACGTAATAATAACCCTGGTAATATTGAAGCGAGCAAATCTAACCCGTGGGAAGGTCAGATCGGTAGCGATGGACGTTTTGCAACGTTTGCTACCCCTGAGCATGGAATCCGCGCGTTGGGTAAAAATATGTTGTCTTACCAGCGTCAAGGCTATGACACCGTTAGCGAGATTGTTAATCGCTATGCTCCGGTTAGTGATGGTAATAATACTGATGCTTATATTAGGGCATTGTGTGGTGAGCTTGGTGTTGGGGAGAATGATCAGCTTGATATCTCTAACCCAAAGACACTAGCTGCTTTATGTGCTGGGATTATTAAACACGAAAATGGCAGTATGCCTTATAGCACCGAACAGCTTGAAACTGGTATCTCGGCAGCCCTTGGTCTAACTAACCTTGATTCACCTAAGCGTTATACGGGCAATGCGGCATTTGATGCTATGAGCCCTCAAATGCAAATACAGGCATTGAGGCAGGCTAATGAGCTGAGAAATCAGTACCGCCAGCAGTATGCGGACCAGCTTAGCACCGTAGTTAAAGATGCATATTCAGCCCTTGATGAAGGATTGAAACCTGAGAAGTTACCTTCTGAGGACGATTTTATCCGGGCCAATGGTCCGCGCATTGGCGCTATGAAGTGGAAGGATATGCAGGCGCAGATACAATATGGAGGTGTCATTGGTGCCGCTAAAGACCTCACTCCAGAAGGACGACAAGACATTCTTGAACGTTTACGTCCACAGGATCCAAACGCTCCTGGATTTGCAGCTAACCAGCAACGCTGGGAGAAAATGCAGGCCAAATTTAAAGAGATGGATAGGGAGTGGGAGATTCAGCAGGGAAGAAACAGGTTCGTGTCTTCAATGCAAAATAACTTCCCGCTGGACCCGAACGACAAAAACAATCAGGCAGCGGTAGACCGTTATTTCGCGCAGGATATCGCGCCTTCGTTTTCCATATCTGATCCGCAGAGCATCAATACACTGGTCACCGTCACAACTAAAAGCGGCATGATACCAACTCAGGTTAAAACAATGCTTAACAGTGGAGCAACATCAAGAGATCCTGCGCTGGTTGTCCCGATGGCAAAATTCTACGGTCAGTTATTCGATAATAATCCGGCGGCAGCGGCAACACTTGATAAAAGTACGATGGCATTTTACGGCAAGGTTTACGATTATTCCCGCGCTGGCGTGCCGGAGGATAAGGCTGTTGATATGGCTTACAGCCAGGTGTTCCAACAGGATGACCGAATGAAACAGATGCTTTCCACTGCCATGCGAGACAAAAAATATGTCGCGGCGAGGGCAACTGCTGCACAAAATAACGCCAGCAGTCTGACTTCCTTTGGTTCGTGGTCTCCGGATATTACCGATCCAGGAAAATCAAATGCGGCCTATCAGCGAGATTACCAGACAATTTACGATGCTAACTTTGTACAGACAGGTGGCGATGCAGAACAGGCTGAGAAAATGACCAATGCCATGATCAGAACCACCTGGGGAGTTTCTACGGTTAATGGCAAAGCAGAGATTATGAAGTATGCACCTGAGGCATTGTACGGAGTAAATAATGGTGCTGGTAACTGGATACAGGGGCAGTGGGAGCAGGAAAAACGCGAGCTTAAATCAAAATCCTTTGGCGGTCCTCGCAGTGATACGGACTTAATACTTGTTTCTGATGGCCTTACGGCAAGGGATAGGAGTTATGCTGTTATGGTTTTACAGCCTGACGCAAACGGAGCGATAGAACCGAGAAATTATATTGGAGAAAATGGTCTCCCTGTTCGTTTCAAGCCGGATCAGCTGACATCTCCAATGTACAGGCAAACCATTCAGTTCCAGCAACAGCGTGTTGATGAGGCTAGAGTGCGGAGAGAAGGCAATCCGCTGCCGCAGTTCAGCAATAAAGATGGATATACTCCTCCAGATCTGACCAAACCATTCGGTTATGGTTCAGCCAATTACCTTCCGAGCAATATATACGCAGGGGGCAAATAATGCCGATATATGAACAGGATCCTAAAGAGTTGCTTGGCGAGGATATTCAGCAAATAGCAGCACCTGATGACAGTAATTTCTATATGGAAACACCTTCTTTGCTTTCTGCTGTGAACCCATTTACCAGTGATCAACGCGTTCAAAGGTCTAGACAAGCAGCATTTCGTATAGATAACACGCTGGGTAGCTTTATTGCCAGTGCTCCTTTCAGTCAGTTTGACAGGGTTGAAGGATATAACCCATTTGATAACGATGCAGCAGATATTAAAGGCTATGAAGATTTTGCAGATTCGTTTATCAACTCCGGTTCGCATGAAGAAACAATGGCAATTAAACATCGAATCGATAAGCAAAGAACAGATAGAGAATATCTATCTGAAATGGGTGGTGCTGGTACTATTTCAAGCTTAGCAATGGGAATGATAGACCCGGTTAATGTGGCTGCAATGTTTATCCCTGTAGGGGCGGTAGCGCGTGGAGGAAGTATTGCTGAGACGGCAGGGCGTTTTGCCCTGGCGAATGCTGCTGGTGGGGGAGTATCAGAAGCCGCATTACAGGCCACTCAGGAAGCTCGCTCACCGATGGAGAGCGTATCGAACGTTGTTGTTGATGCTCTCGTTGGTGGGATCCTTGGTGCTGGTGCACAGCTACTTGCTGGACCTAGCGCGCGCGAGGCAGTGGTTAACTCAGTAGGTAATCATTTGCGAGGTATGGATTCTCCTCAAAGCATTGGTGCAGCTCAGGTTTTCAATACCACACTCGATCAGGAACAGCTCGCTGGACTTGGACTTGCTAACAAAACGTTGAGTGTCACTCCTGCTGGCCGCTTGGCTCAATCACCATCTCTTGTCTCCCGTCAGATTAACCAGCAGCTTGCCGAAAATAACTATTTCTTCGCCAAAAATGATGAGGGGTTGGCTACGTTTACGGCAGTCGAGACTAAGATTAAGCAATACGACGCCATGCTTTATAAGCAGATGGAAGCCACTCGTGATGCTTACCAGCAGTACAGCAAATCTGTTAGCGCCCGCGGCGTGAAGAGGATGAACTTTATTGATTTCAATGAAGCTGTTGGCATGGCTATGCGCCGTGGTGATCAGAGTGATATTCCTGAGGTTTCACAAGCAGCCGCCAGAATCCGCCCCATTTTCGAGACCACAAAAGCCCGTATGCAGGAACTGGGGATCCTTCCTGAGGATATCGATGTCGTGACGGCGAAAAGTTATCTTCCCCGCATTTATAAGTTCGATAAGATACTTTCCGACCGCACTGAATTCAGAGGGCGAATTGCCAACTGGATACAAGGGATTAGTGCCAAAGGTGCTGACAAAGCAGGTCAGCGAATTGAAAGGATAAATTCATTGCTAAAAACTGCAGAGGAATCGGCACCGCGCGCTGATGCTCTCGCTAGTGAAATCGCTGAAGCGGAGAAATGGTCTGGTAAAAAAATTCTACTCATGGAAGAACTGGATAAACGAAATAAGCTTATATCTCAGGAGACGGACACACAGGCGCGTCTTACAAGAATAGAAAAAGAGTTGGCCGAGACTTCATCAGAAAAACTTCAGGCAAGAATGATGAAAGAAAGCTCTGACCTTAAAACACGCCTTGATGATATAGCGCAGGCAAAGAGTGAGCTTCCTGTCTATCAGCGCCATATGGAGTTGCTGGATAATCCACGGAAATATCGTTCTGAGCTTCGCCGACTGCAAAAACGGGCAAATTCAACCACAAGGCTGAATGCAAGCCGCGAACGAGCACTGAAGCAGATGGAGCCTCTATCCCGAGAGGAAGCAGAGGACGCTGCTGACGAGATCGTGAATAAAATAATAGGCGCACCTTCCGGGCTTGTACCAGCCGATATTATCCCAGAGAGACTCGTTGGTCGGGCTGGTTTCACTAAAAGCAGAACGCTGCTTATTCCTGATGAGCGTATAGAAGATTTTCTTGAATCAGATGTTAACTACATCATGGAAAGTTATCTCCGGCAGGTGGCACCAGAAATTGAGCTGACTGCGCAGTTTGGCCGTAAAGATATGGGGGAGCAAATCCGTCAGGTTAGTGAGGAATATACCCGGCTAATAAAAGAGGCTAAAACACCTAAACGACGTGCAGTTCTTGAGAAGCAACGGGAGGCTGATATTAGGGATATTACGGCTATGCGTGATCGACTGCTTGGTACTTACGGTGCACCTCAAGATCCACGCAGTTTCTTTGTTCGTGCCGGGCGAGTTGCTAGGAATATTAACTTCCTCCGTTTGCTTGGTGGAATGACTGTCTCCGCTGCAACTGATCTGATGCGACCGATGATGCAGCATGGCCTGAGAAAATCTCTCGGACCAATGGTAAGCATGCTTAAAAATATGGACTCAGTGAAAATTGCAACCAGGGATTTGCGAGAAATGGCCGTTGGGCTTGATTATGTCCTGTCTACGCGTACAAAGGCTATAGCGGATCTTACTGACCCCTATAGCCGGAGAAGCGCCGCTGAGCGAGGTCTGAACTGGATGACGCAGAAATTCGGTAACTGGACGCTGATGAATCAGTGGAACAGCGCACTTAAATCATGGTCCGGGATGATAGTGCAGTCGAGGATACTTGACGCGGCTCGCCAAGTTTCTGCTGGTGGCACGCTCTCCAAAAGTGAAATGCGGAAGATGGCACAGGTCGGCATCAATGAAGATGTTCTGCGCCGAATCGGGGAGCAATTCGGGAAGCACGGAGAGGATATGGACGGGCTGTTAACCGGGCATAGTCATCTGTGGGATGACCGTTTCGCTAGAGAGATTTTCCAGTCTGCAGTGCTGAAAGATGTAGACTCAGTGATTGTAACGCCTGGCGTAGGTGATACACCGCTGTTTTTTAGTAAAGAAGGCTGGAAGATGATCACGCAGTTCAAAACGTTTATCTTCGCACAGCATAACAGGGTGCTAGTATCTGGTATCCAGCAGGGCGATGCTGCATTCTATCTTGGTGCGCTTGGCACGATTGCGCTTGGCTCAATGGTCTATATGATGAAACAGAAGTTAAGCGGTCGCGATATCGACTACAGCTGGAATAACCTTGTGAAAGAGGGGATCGACCGGGGCGGAATGCTTGGCTGGCTCTCTGAGTCGCTGAATACCGTTGAGAACATAAGCGGCGGTAGGTTTGGTCTTGGCGCGATGTTTGGTGCGCCTCCGGTATCAAGGTTTCAGAGTCGTAATGCTATTGGTGCTTTACTTGGTCCTACCTTTGATCTTGGCGGTGATGCCGCGACGGTTGCGAATGGTGTACTTAACGGAGAATTTGACAGCCAGCAAACCCACGCGGTCCGTAAAATGCTACCTTTTCAGAACCTGTGGGCGATATCACCGTTACTAAATAAAGTTGAAGAGCAGATGAAATAGCTATTCACAATTAGTGATGGCGTATGTATCAAATATATTGCCATCACTAAATACATACCTATATTCAATCTCTCCGCCAAGGTGAATAAATGCTTTCATTTGCCTGTTGGAGCAAATGCTCGATTTTGAATAATTTCGCATTACACTCTTTAATTTATTTTCTAAGGTTACATCACCGTTATAAACTTTTGATAAATAGCTGTTGTTGTAATTAAGATGCGCTACAACTAAAAGTTTGTTTAGTATTGCATTTATTGAAACAATAGACATATTATCATTAAATTTTATGGGAAGTGACTTTCCTGCTTCTGATGCAATTTTGTTTGCATGTGCACACATATCCTCATTTATTAAATTCTTAAAACATATGTCGTTTGCAAACGAAAAAATTGGTAGGATAAACAAAACGGTAGCTGTAATAGCGTGCATCGGCTTAATCATTAGGTGACCTTTATGTTCAAGAAGATGATCAACAGATTAATCGGTGGTAAGGAGGTTAGCAATAAAATTCAACCTCTTATCTTTAAGGATAACTTTTCAGCTTTTGAGTATGCGTGTAAGTATCTTGACACAAGCCTTTCAGCCAATAAACCAATGCCAGCCATCATCATACCTGGTCCAAGTGGGGAACAGCCAGTTTTGCTAGATTCTGGAAGACAAAGGGCAATGCTGAAGGTGTGCTCAGCTGATGGTGGATTTTTTGTTATTGCCGATTCATCTTACAGCAAAGGACCAAAGCTGAGGATTGGTGATCTTGTTGCTTGGTTGCCTGTGAGTTATGCCGAAGAATTAACGGATAAAATAGAAGATCCTCGCTCCGCTATGGTTGGCTTTATATTGGGAACCATTCATCCTGAACTAACATCTACTGGCTGGAAGGGTAAAGAAAGATTTCGCAAGTAGCGTGACATGTCACAGGCCGCTTTCGCGGCCTTGTTTTTAACGAATGCCACCGCCGCCCGGGCGGGAATCCGCAGAACGCCCACCGCAGCGTGAGCCGTCAGCAGCAGTGTCGCTGTCGTGCTGACAACGACCGGCAAAGGCCTGAGTTGAAGCTACCAGAGACAACAAAACGAACAGTGCAGCAAATGCTTTTTTCATTGTGAAATTTCCATCTATAAGCCACCTCAATGTGGCGTCAATGAGTGTAGCACTGACTTTTGTTTCGTCCACAAAAAAGCCCGCGGCGTGGGCTTACCAAAACTTGTACCACGGGGATTTATCCTTCAATGGACAATCCTTCCATCGTGTGGCCAACCATTCATATTCTTTAAAATATGTGTTTATGTTTTCTTTTTCTCTAATAGCTTGTATAAGAGGTAGCGCAATCTGATAGTTATTTACAACGGAGCTGTAAAATACTTCCTTAATCATGGTCTCATCATAAGTTTTCCGCTTCACGCTCACAGCCATGCGTTCGTAGAAACCTAGACAGTAAATTATTTCTCTCTTCTCTATCTTTTCTTCATCCGTAAGATCAGCTTGCCCATTGCTTGGATACATATAAGAGCGGAATGATTTGTTCGACTCGTGAATGCGGCGCATAGTAGATAGGCCTTTCTTATAATCTACATCAAACCTGCTTTCACCAAGGAATACTGAAGTGTGTACTTTTCTCGCTGTATTTACATTATAAATAATAGTAGCGATAGCTATGAACAAGCCAAGCGAAACCGCGACTGCACTTACGATTTGAGCCACAGCCATGGCAAATTGCATTTCTTCACTTAACACAAACTGTCTCCAGACATGAAAACGGGGCCTAATGGCCCCGTCATTAAACTATCCGAATGTTAAACGCCTTCGTACTCGTCAAATTTTCTCATGTGGGCTCCTCCTGTATCGGTGCCTAATCGCTATGGATCACCCGTAAGGTAATAGTACTCTATTCACCCCCCGGTCTGCAATCGTACAGAATTATTTAAAGGCACATCCCTGTGCCGCCGCCGTCAGAAGAACCCTGCCTTGTCGTTGATGTACTCTGCGTGAGTCTGGATATCACGCAGGCATTTGCTCACACCGACGATGTAGCAGAACATGGTGGTCAGCTCTGCTGCCGCGCCCGATACATCGTGCCCGTCTTCCTGTAACTTGTTCAGCAGATTCATCAGCAGTGAGTTCTCCGTCAGGCCGAGAACACCAGACGGCGAATGAATCAGGCTACGGTAGCCGGGCTTCAGTGGGGCACTGTAGGTTTTGTTCTCTATCTTCATCGCCTGCATTACTGCTGACGCCGTGGCGTTGGCTACCTGGTCGGCAACCATCTTTATGCGTTCTTCCTGCGGGAGCGAGTTTTTAATGTAACTTCCGGTGCGGCGGATCTGAGGAAGAACCTCGCCTGTAACCCATTCAAGAAATCTGAATGCTCTCGTTCCCTCAGTCATTGCCTCTTTGCAACGCAGAATAAGGATGTAGAGACCTGATTCTGAAACGATGGATAGTTCTTGTATTCCACCAGGGGTCTGTATTGAATACAGCCCCTTTTTGTTCCAGCCTTTTTTATCAAGTTTTCTCGCTTGTGTAACATCAATATTCAAAGCATTGCACACATCTTTGGTGACAAACCAAGGTTCTCCGTCAATCATGAACATACGGATCTGGCAGGATGACTCAAAGGAAAAGATGGAAGGTTTGGTATTCATGGCGATCACCTTTGTAGTTAGGTTAATCACCACCGCTGAGACCAATCAGATGGTGGTGAACTGTGCAGAGTTGGTCTTACCGGCTACAAAGGAACCCGGCGCACCTTTCGGTGCCCCCACACAGCCCACCATAGAATAGGTGCGCTTTACACATAAAAAAACCGCTTATGCGGCATATGTGCCTCTGTAGTAATCCGGGAGACCAATCCCGGCACTGGATTTTGCCAGTGCCCGATTACTATGGCACAAGAGGAGTGCGATGTAAATTTACCGCAAAGGTAAATATAAGCACTCCACTTGGTAATTGCAAACCTTATCTGGTTTGTTTTCGTAATTGTTCGGCACAATAGTCGAGATGTGTTTGCAGATCCTGCATAGACATCTGTGAGCTGGTGACGTAGTTAATCAGTGCAGTCAGTTCGGCAAGTGGGCCATCGACATTAAATCCATCCTTATCGAGATCCCGGAGTAATTTCATCAAGTGCGATCCCTCCACCAGTGACCTGACGCCTCCCGGCGTGTGAATCCTTTCGGTAAATCCGTCTTCCAGTGGATAGTGATACTGCTGCATCTTATCTTCTCCATGCAATAACTGTATATTTATACAGTATCAAATAATTTGTTTGCTATCCAGCACGTTTTGCAAATTACCTGAAAGGTAATATCTATTCGTATTTACAGCCTTTATATCCATATGTGGTTTTTCAGGTAATAGAATAACCAGATATGCGGCGCAACGGGTGCTGCGACTATCTGGAGATTTAACATGACGGTCTCAACCGAAGTTGACCACAACGAATACACCGGTAACGGCGTTACGACATCATTTCCGTATACCTTCCGTATTTTCAAAAAATCCGACCTGGTTGTTCAGGTGTCTGACCTGAACGGGAACGTAACAGAATTGGTTCTGGATACCGGTTATACGGTAACTGGGGCGGGCACTTATAGTGGCGGTTCTGTTGTTCTTCCGTCGCCGCTTGCTGCTGGATGGCGAATTACGATAGATCGTGTGCTTGATGTAGTGCAGGAGACAGACCTTCGCAATCAGGGAAAGTTTTTCCCCGAAGTGCATGAAGATGCCTTTGACTACCTG
>ENA-OWOD01001099-OWOD01001099.1-gut-metagenome-genome-assembly--contig:-NODE-1099-length-12053-cov-3.148297_pt1 | contig 12053 bp, 10 predicted proteins | sample MGYA00248256_ERZ651792 | MGnify/ENA primary metagenome ERZ651792 (study PRJEB26908, sample SAMEA4031714) | gut metagenome | biome: gut; feature: normal infant; material: stool | place: China | collected...
ACCGTCGAATCAAATAAAAAACTATGATAATAATGAATATTTGGTGTTAAACGATAGAGTAATTGTATCAATTCAAGGGATTCTTTGTTGTACGTATTGTTTGAAATGGCATCTAAGCCTTGTTTATAAAGATGAACGATTTCTAATAAATCTGTTTCACTAATATATTGTCCATCAATTAATAAATAATCAAAATCTAAGAATTGATTTAAAACATCAAGGGCACACATTTGATTGGTTGATGTAATATGTGTTCCATAAAAGTCTTCATAAATATGACAATTTTCATCGACTCCATTGGCCTTAATTTCTATTTGAGCTTCTTTATCTACAGGAAAATCTAAATGTGTAAATTCTTTATAATTTGATAATAATTTTCTTTTTGAATAAGCCATATATTCAACACCATGAATTTGTACCATGGTTTTTATAGAGCTTTTTTGTCCAATCATTTGTTTTTCTTTTAAAGGAATTTCTCGTGCTAAAAAAGCTCCATCTATTCCTTGTTCTTTTAAAACAGCTAAAGTTTGATGATTGGTATTTAAAGTTTCTGGATCATATATTTTTTCAAATGCATATTTTTCTTCATTACAGATTTGTAGAACGGCAAAATCTTGGAAAATAATCCCCTCTATTTGACATTCATATAACTTTCTTAAATGTTTTTTTAAATCTTCTAAATATTTTTGTTCTACTAAAGCATTAACAAGTACAAATAATTTGATATTTGGATATTTTTTTTTGATTTCTACAATTTGTTTATAATCAAGCGTCAAAGCTTGACGACAAGAAAATTGTGTTGTTCCTACAATAAAATGTTCAACACCCAAATCAAGATAATCATAAAGATAAGATAAACTATTTATATTAACAATTAAAGACACGTATTTCACTTCCTTTTTATTACACAGATTCCATCACCTACACCATAATAGGTAACTTGATATTCGTCATGATTAAAGATCCAGTCTTTAAATCTTTTTATTTTTTTAACAAGTTGTTTGGTATTTCTATTTTTAATATGATCAATATCAAAAATCATACCATGAAAATCAAGATTATCAACAATACATATTCCTTTTTCTTTAACAAGAGGCATATATTTTTCAAAGAATTTTTGATATTGAGCCTTAGCTGCATCAATAAACAAACAATCAAATTCTTGATATTTTAAATCATCAAGAGGGATTGTAAGAGCATCTTCATGATGAATTTCTATTTGATTTTCTAATTGTTGTTCATGTATATTTTTTAGAGCTTCTTGATAGCGATTTTCATCTAATTCAATGGTTTCAACGACAAAATCATTAATATTAGAAACCATCATCATTGCTGAATAGCCAATGGCACTACCAATTTCAAGGCAGCGATGACATTGGTATTCCTCAAAAGTTTGAATTAAAAACTCAAGCCCTTCTTTTTCCATAACTGGAATATTTCTTTCTCTTGCACTTTTTTCTATTTCATCAAAATACTTCATTTTAATACCATTTATTACTCTTTACATTTGCTTGATGTTCTTCATAAGTTTTCGCAAATAAAACTTTTCCATCTTGTGTCGCAAAGAAATAGTAATACTCACTTTCTTTATAATTTAAAACACTTTGAATCATTTCTGTAGAAACTGCACTGATTGGTCCTACAGGAAGACCTTTATATAAATATGTATTATATTTTGTATCATTACTTAAATCATTATGTGTTACTGCAATCTTAACAACTTGATTGCCATAGTTAACTGTTACATCACATTGAAGTGGCATTTGTTTATTTAAACGGTTGATTAAAACCCCCGCAATCAGCTGTTGATCCTGACTATTGGTTGGTGACTCTCTTTGAACAATGGATGAAAGCGTCATAAATTGATGAATCGATAATGTTTGATTTCCTACTTTAAAGCTTTCAATTTGTGTTTTGTTTTTTTGAAGATGTTTTTCCATTTGATCCAACATCATTTTTGTAATACTTTCTATATTATCTTCTTGTGTTAAAAAATAAGTTTCTGGAGCCAAATAACCTTCTAATGGATAATAGATTCCATCTGTTAAAATATCATCTGTTAAAAACCAATATTTTTTGATTAATTTCTTTAAATAAGCTTGATCTGTCCATTTTTCTAAAATTTTATTTTCATCTATTCCTGTTTGTTTAGCAATAATCTTGGCATATTCAGGAATTGTTTGACCATCTAAAACCGTTATTTTTGTATTAGAAATATGTTCTTTATCATTTCCTTCTAAAATTGTCATGATTTCTTCTAAATCCATGTTTTTATTTAAAATATAAACATTACTTTTAAAATCATAACTATTTAATTTTAAATATATTTTGGCACACATTGGACTTTTTAATAAATCTTTTTTATTTAAAATTTCTAATATATTACTTCCACTGCTCCCCTTAGGAATTGTCACAATGACTTCTTTATCTTTAGAAGAAACTGCTTTGATTCCATTATGATAAAACGCAAAACTTCCTAAAACTAAAATTAGAAGTACAATTACACAACCTATTGCTATTTTTATCTTTATATTCAATTTTTTTATTTTTTCCATAATCGAGTCCTCACCTTGTATCATTATATGTTATTTTTTGTCGAGATTCAACCAAAGAAAAAAGGCAAACAAGTTGCCTTAGTAATTATTAACAAATGGTGTTAAGCAAATAGGTTCATTGACCATACAGCTATATTCTGTTTCATAAACTTGTCCACCTTTTTCTTTACCAAAACGATATGATTCAACGATACCGCCTTTTTGACAAGCCACAACGATCCATTCATTTCCTTCTTCGTTATAAACAAGCATATCTACTGGATCATAAGAAGTATCTTCAAAATCAATATAGGTAAGTGTTCCATCTTCATTAACTTCAAAAAGTACAAGTGAATCATGTCCTTTATTAATAGCATATAAATGACTATCATCACTATTGAGTTTAATATCACTTAAAGAACTTACTAATTCAGGATCATCTTCTTTAGGATAACTATCAATTGTTTGAATTAACTCAAAGTTTAGATGATCGTATTTATAAACACAGATTGTACTATTAAGTTCATTCATAACATAAGCACGGTTTCCTTTTTGATTGAAAATCATTTTTTTAGGACCACATCCTGGTTCTAATTGTAATGTATGAACATTGTCTAATGTTAAAGTTCCATCTTCGCTAACATCAAAGAAACATACTTGATCCAACCCTAAACATACGACATAAAGTTTATTTTCATCAGGTAAGAAACCTACATAAGTTGGATAAGGTTGCGCTTGTTTGATAGGATCTTTCCCACTTCCATTTAATTTAAAGTGCGAAATACATTTTAAAAGTTTCTTTTTTTCAATAGAAATTACTGAAATTTCACTATTAAAATAATCAACACAGAAAACTTTATTTGCTGTTTCTACATCCCCATTAGCGCAAGCATGAATATACGTTTTACCTTTATCTGTCACACGTGAAGCAAGCGCTAAAGTTTCAGCTGTTGCTGCATAAGAACAAATTCCTCCATCATCAACAGAACCTGTTCTATTTCTATAAGTAACACATGAAAAACGACCATAATTAAAGGCATACCATGGATCTGTTGGTGTTACAAAGTATTTTTTAAAAATCAGCTCTCCATTTTCTACGTCAATTTGGAATGTATAAATTCCTCTTGTTTGTTTATTTCCTAAAGAATTTGCGAAAAAACCTTTCGTAATTCTTCTTTTTCCTCCAAATAAATTAAATGCCATTTTTTTCACCTCATTGATTATTTTAATATTTGACTATGAACTTTTGATATCCTTTAAAAGGAAAAAGCTAATTTTCATTAGCTTTTATGAATTACAATCTTCATCTTCTCCTTCACAGTATTCTGTTTCATCTTCTTCTGAAACAAAAGATTGGAACACTTCTTCAACAAGTTCCCACTCTTCAGGAGTTTCAATTGGGAATAATCCACCTTCTTCATCATAGATAGCAGCTTGTGCTTCAGGCTCATCTTTTTCAGGATCAAAGTAAACAACATATTTATGTCCATTTTCTTCATTTTCAAATGTAAATAAAATTTCGTATTCTACTTCATTTCCCAATTCATCTGTTACAACAATTGTATTATTATCCATATTCTATCCTCTATCTAAGTATCCTTGTAAAATAGCAACTGCGGCCATTTTATCAATCACTTGTTTTCTCTTCTTTCTTGATACATCCGCAAAAAGAAGTTGATTTTCAGCAACGACCGTTGTTAATCTTTCATCTATTAAGATCACATTGATTCCTTCAATCATTTCTTCTAATTGTTTTTTAAATTCAATTGAAATTTGTCCTCTTTCACCAATATCACCATTCATATGTTTTGGTAAACCTAAAACAATTGTTTCAATATCATTTTCTTCTACGATTTCTTTAACATGTTTTGCACATGTTAAATAATCGTCAGGCTTAAAACGAAACGTTTCTACACCATGTGCAATCATTCCAAGAATGTCAGACATGGCAATACCACAAGTTCTAGACCCTAAATCAAGACCTAATACTTTTTTCATTATTCTTTCTCCAAATAAGATTTTACTAATTCTTCGATAATTTCATCTCTTTCAATTTGTTGAATAATATTTCTTGCATTTTTATGAGACGAAATGTATGCAGGATCATTAGATATGAGATAACCTGCAATTTGATGAACAGCATTGTATCCTCTTTCATTTAAAGCATCAATGACTGTCTTGAGATTACTACGTATCATTTCTCTACGCATATCTTCTGAACTAAATACTCTTGTTTTTGTTAAATCTTCCATCTAACTCACCCTCTTTTCTATGCTATATATTATACCGTATACTGTATTAAATTACAAAATATTTTTTAAAGCACCTTTGATTTTTGAAATATTATCATTGATGGCACATCCACCTTGAGCAAAGTCAGGTTTTCCACCACCACGGCCATCAACAACTTCATTGATTGCTTTAATGATATTTCCGGCTTTGTATTGATTCACTAAGTCTTTTGAAACAGATACAAAGTATGAACATTTTTCTTCATATTTTGAAACTAAAACAACGATACCACTTTCTAATTGATCTCTAAAATCAAATGTTAATTGTTTTGCTTTTGCATTTTCTAATTGTTCTTCAACATAAAGAACTTTAACCCCGTTGATTTCTTCAATATCATTTGCTTTTGAAGCAGCTTGGATTGCATTCAATTTAGCTGATAATTGTTCTACTTCTGCTTTTGCTTGTTTTAAATCTTCTTTTAATGATTCAACTTTACTTACAACATCTTTTCTATTTTTAAGATTTAATGTAGATGCAATTGTATCTACTGTTTCTTTTTCATAAACCATTGCATTATAAGCAGCTAATCCACTTTGAGCCACAATACGTCTAATTCCACTACCTATAGATTCTTCACTAACGATTTTAAATAAACCAATTTCAGAACTGTTTGAAACATGACAACCACCACATAATTCAATAGAGTAATCTCCAATATTGACAACACGAACAACATCTCCGTATTTTTCATCAAATAAAGCCATTGCTCCTGAAGCTAAAGCTTCTTCTTTTGACATATTTTTAATGACAACAGGACATCCTTCAAAAACAATTTGATTTACTTTTTCTTCAATTTCTTTTAATAATTCAGCAGAAATTTTTTCAAAATGAGTAAAGTCAAATCTTAAAAGTTTATCATCTACATAAGAACCCGCTTGGCTAATATGATCTCCTAAAGTTTCTTGTAATGCTTTTTGTAAGATATGTGTTGCGCTATGGTTTGCTGTAATTTGACGACGTTTTTGTTGATTGATTGATAATGTAAAAGTATCACCTAAATGAATAGCTCCTTCTTTTACTTCCACAAAATGCATATGTTGTTTATTTGGTGCATTTAAAGTATTAACAACATTGGCATGTGTTGTTTCGTTATCTATTAATCCAGTATCACCACATTGTCCACCCATTTCGCCGTAGAATGGAGTTGTATCAAAGATAACTTCTCCTTTATCTGTGATTTCATCTGTTTTAACACCATCTTTGAATAATCCAATAATTTTTCCTTGAATTGGTGTAGGATCATAAACAAATGTTGAAGGTTCAACAAAAGCCATTAAATCAGGCTTTTGACTTGCCATTGATTCATTACTATCACGTGAAGCACGAGATCTTTCTTGTTGAACTTTTAATTCTTCTTTAAATTCTTCTTTGTTAACTGTTAAGTTTGATTCTTCAGCAATTTCTAATGTTAATTCAAATGGGAAACCATATGTATCATAAAGTTTGAAAGCATCTTTTCCACTAATTTCTCCATTTTCATTTTTATCAATTAATGATTTTAATAATTTTTCACCATTTAATAATGTTTTATGGAAAGCTTCTTCTTCTTTTTTAACCATTGTTGAAATAAAATCTTGTTTTTCTGGTAACTAATCATAAAATTCTTTCATCATATCACAAACTAATGGTACTAAATCATACATAAATGCTTTTTCAATACCAATTTGTTTACCATAACGAACAGCACGTCTTAAAATTCGTCTTAAAACATATCCTCTACCGGCATTATCAAACATTGCCCCATCAGCTAAAGCAAAAGTAACAGTACGAATATGATCGGCAATAACACGATAAGCCATTTTGTTTTCTTCATAAGAAACATTGGCTAATTTTTCAGTTGCATGAATGATTGGTAAGAATAAATCTGTATCAAAGTTTGTTTCTCCACCTTGAATAATACTTACTAATCTTTCAAGTCCCATACCAGTATCAATATTCTTTTGTGGAAGTTCTTTATATTCTTTACGATCAATGGCTGGATTACAATCATACTGAGAGAAAACAACATTCCATACTTCAATATAACGATCATTTTCCATTTCTTCAAAGAATAATTTTTCTCCTAAACCTTCTGGATCGTATTTTTCACCACGATCATAGAAGATTTCTGAATCAGGTCCCCCTGGACCTTCTCCAATTTCCCAGAAGTTTTCATAAGTTTTTAAAATATGACTTGGATCTACATGACATACTTCTGTCCAAATACGATAAGCATCTTCATCATCTGTATAAACAGTAACATAAAGTTTTTCTTTATCAAAACCAATCCATTCTGGGCTTGTTAAAAATTCCCATGCAAATGGAATTGCTTCTTCTTTGAAATAATCTCCAATAGAGAAATTTCCTAACATTTCGAAGAAAGTATGATGTCTTGCTGTTTTACCAACATTTTCAATATCGTTTGTACGAATTGATTTTTGAGCATTAGCAATACGATTACATGCTGGTTTTTCACTACCATCAAAATATTTTTTTAGTGCAGCAACTCCGGCATTGATCCATAATAGTGTTGGATCGTTATGTGGAATAAGTGATGCACCTGGTTCAATCATATGTCCTTTTGATTTGAAATAATCCAAGAACATTTGTCTAACTTGATTTCCTGTTAATTGTTTCATTTCTTTTCTCCTTTTTTGACAATATAAAAAGTCGTCCTCATCTAGGAACGACTTTATCGCGGTACCATCCTAGTTCATGTATAATACATGCCCTTAATTAAACTTTAACGCAGTTCTACGGTAATCATTAATTACTCTCCAAAGTAGCTTTCCTATATATCCTATAAACATTTTCACCCACCATGTTCTCTCTAAAATATTCTATATAGTACTGATCTTTTTCAACGATTTATTTGCATTATACACGAATTAGAAAAACATTTCAATATCTTACATTTTTTCTTTAATTGTTTCCATGACATGACAACCACATTCTGTTTCACTAAATAGAAGTGCTAATGATGTAAGGGTCAATGCCATAATAATATTATTACGTTTCATTTTATCACCTCTATTGTAGTATGGCTTTTCTTTTTTTAAACATACCTTTTAAAAAGGCACATCCTCAAAAGGTAAATCTTCTTGATAGCCTGATTCATCTACAGTTTCATCTAGAGATGATTCTTCTTCCTCTAAAAAATCATAAAGATTTAAGGATTGTTCTTGATCGATTTTTGAAGTCAATGTTGTTTTTCTTTTAGCATCTTTTACATTTTGAATTCCATATAGAAAAGCTTTAGGACTTCCTAAAATAAATAAAGATTGTTTTGCCCTTGTAAGTCCTGTATAAATTAAATTTCTTTTAAGCATAATATAATAGTCATCTAAAACAGGCATAATCACAATTTTAAACTCATTTCCTTGTGCTTTATGAATAGACATACAATATGCTAAGGTAAAAGTTAAAAAATCTTTTGATGTATATTCTACAAAATTACCATCAAAATCAACAATAAGCGTATCTTCTAAATACTCAAAACCATCTTTACGCCCTATTTCTACAAGTACACCAATATCCCCATTATAAACATCGTCATCAGGTCTATTTTTTGTTTGTAAAATTTTATCACCAACACGATAAACAGTTTGCCCTATACGATATTCATCTTGATCTTCTTTAGGATTAAATACTTCTTGTAAAGCAAGATTTAAAGCATCGATTCCCGCTACTCCTTTATAAATAGGGGCAAGCACTTGAATATCATTTTGATCATAGCCACTTTCAATAGCTTTCTTTACAATCATGACCACATTTTTAACGACTTCAAAATTTGTACTGTTAAAAAAGTTGATATCCTTATATTGGTCAAAAAGAGATAAATCATGCACTTCTTGACGAATCAATTGATGTGCTAGCTGAACAATTCCTGAATCTTTTGTTTGGCGATAGATTTCATCAAGTTCAATCGCTTTTAAATGACTTTCTATAAAATCTTTTAATACATTACCTGGAGCTACCGATGGTAATTGATGATAATCCCCTATAAAAAGTACTTTATGGACTTTTCGACACGCTTCAAATAATTTTGATAAAAGCAAACTATCAACCATTGAAAACTCATCAATAATCAACACTTCACTACTTAATGGATTATTTTTATTCATCGCAAATGTATTTTTATGAAGATCCCATTTTAATTCTCGATGAATTGTACAAGCTTCTAATCCTGTAAGTTCACTCAATCTTTTTGCTGCTCTTCCCGTTGGGGCTACTAATGAAATACTTTCATTTGGATAAAGCGAGCGATACATACGAATAAGAGCTTTAACTGTCGTTGTTTTCCCTGTTCCTGGTCCACCTGTTAAAATCATCATGGGATATTTCAAAAAGTAATCAATAGCTTCTTTTTGTTTTTTGGAATATTCTATGCCAAATTTATCTTGAAAATTTGTAAGAAGTCTTCCTACTTCTTTTTCATCATAATGTTCTTCAGGATAGCTGTTAATTTTCTTTAAAAAACTAGAAATAATTTCTTCACTGTCATAAAGTTCTTTATCATAATATAATTCACCTTCTTGAATCACAAATCCTTCATCAACCAATATTTCTAAATACTCATTAAAAACACTTTCGTCAATATATCCAATATTTTTATGGTATGCTTTTTTTATTTCATCATAAAGCATATACGTACTTCCCGAATCAAAGCATCCCCTTTTAACACTATATAAAACTGCAGCTTTTAAACGTTCTGGGCTTTCTTTAGAACCGCCCAATTTTAATGCAAGTTCATCCGCTGTTTTAAAGCCAATTCCATCAATATCTTCTATTAATTGATAAGGATGATTTTGTAGAACTTCTAATGTTTTTTCTTTATATGTTTCTTGAATAATACCTATATATCTCATAGATATACCATGTCCCATAAAAAACTGAATCACTTCTTGGTCATAATCATTAGCCGTTAAAACTTCATAGATATAATCTCTTTTAACAGCTGTCATTCCTTTAACATTATCTAAATGATGTTTATCTTCTTTAATTAAAGTAAGAGTATCTTTACCCAAAGCATCAACAATATATTTTGCTTGGGTTGGTCCTATTCCTTTAAACAAAGGACTTGAAAGATATTTAATCATTTCATCTTCATCCGTACTTAAAACAACTTCATAGTGATCAAGTTTCAATTGTTGTCCATATTTAGGATGAATTTCATAATTACCATAAAAAAGATATTTATCATACTCATTAAAATTTGACATATAGCCATTCATCGTAATCAGTTTTTGTTCCCCTTCAACTTCTAATAAAGCCACGATATAATGAGAAGATTCGCTATAATAGCGAATCTTTCGAATAAATCCTGTATATTTAATCATTACAAATATTCAATCTCTTTTCCGTCTTTATAGACTTTTTCAATTGTTCCGCCACCTAAACAAACATCATCTTTGTAGAAAACAGCAGCTTGTCCAGGAGTGACTGATTTAACAGGTTGATCAAATTCTAATTTAACAGTTGTTTCATCAATGAACGTAAGTGTCACTGGATTATCTTTTTGACGATATCTAAATTTTGTACAACATTTAAATCCTTCTTCTGGTTTAATACTTGGAATCCAGTTAACATCTGTAATAAGTGCTCCTGTTGACATTAACCAATCATTTTGATCTCCTTGACAAATATATAAGATATTTTGATCATAATCTTTTCCTACAACAAACCAAGCATCACCAGAACCACCGATACCTAAACCTTTTCTTTGTCCAATTGTATAGTACATGATACCAATATGATCACCAATCACTTTACCTGTTTGAATATCGACCATCTTTCCTGATTTAGCAGGAATGTAGTTTTGTAAGAATTGTTTAAAATCTCTTTCTCCAATAAAGCAAATACCTGTACTATCTTTTTTATGAGCAACTGGTAGATTTAAATCTTCCGCAATTTTTCTAACTTCTTGTTTTGTAATATTTCCTAAAGGAAATAAAGAAGCTTGTAATTGTTTTTGATTGAGTTGACATAAAAAATAAGTTTGATCTTTATTTTGATCAATCCCTTTAAGCATTACAGAATCTTTTCCTTTATGGTGTTCTACTCGCGCATAATGACCTGTTGCGATATAATCTGCATTCAATTCTTCAGCATATTCTAAGAATGCTTTAAATTTAATATGCTTATTACATAAAATATCAGGGTTTGGTGTTCTTCCTTTTGTATATTCATCAATAAAATAGGTAAAAACTTTATCCCAATATTCTTTAATAAAATCAACTCTTCTAATTTCTATACCTAGATGTTTAGCAACTGCTTTTGCATCGTTATAATCTTGTTCTTGAGGACAAATATCGTTATCATTTGTGGGATTACCTAAAATATCATTATTTAATTGGCTATCCCAGTTTCTCATAAATACACCAATAACTTCATATCCTTGTTCTTTTAATAAATAAGCAGCAACAGCAGAATCAACACCTCCACTTAATCCTAAAACGACTCTTTTTTTCATAACCGTCCTCCTTCTCGTGTATTATATCAAAAACATAATTAAAGTAAAACATTAAGACACAATAATAGCCCCTAATGGGGCTATTTCGAATATTTAAATTGTTATGGGGTCGACCTATCACAATAAAATTTAGTGGAGTCACCTTTTCTAATTAATCTAATTGAGACATTGGTAACATAGCAGCACCGATTGCACCACAGTCATCAATTTCTTTAAATAATAGAGGAATATGATTTCTCATACCTACGTGAATTTTACTGTTGAATCTTTTTTCAAGTTCATCCCAGAAGTAAGCTTTTGATTTAAATACGCCTCCTCCTAAAACAAAACAATGTGGATCAACTGTATGTGCAACATTTGCGAGTAAAGTTGAGAAACCATCAATAAATTCTTCAACAATTTTTTGACAAGCTTCGTCACCTTCAGCAGCTAATTTGAAAACATCACCTGCATGTTTTACTAAATCACCTTTTGCTTCTTTACCTTTTCTTGTAAGAGCCGTACCAGAAATTTCTCCTTCAACAGCTCCAGGGTTTAAAGCACCTTGTTTATACCCACCTGGTATAAGAATCATGTTTCCAATTTCACCAGCATGTCCTCTACCACCAGATACTAATTTTTTATCAACAACAAAAGCTCCACCAACTCCTGTTGAACAAGTAATAAAGTAATTTGTTCTATAATCTTTTCCAGCTCCTAAAACAGCTTCAGCTAAACCAGCCACGTTTGCATCATTATCAATAAAAGTTGGTAATCCAAATTTTGATTTTAATTTA
>ENA-OWOD01001130-OWOD01001130.1-gut-metagenome-genome-assembly--contig:-NODE-1130-length-11581-cov-3.312152_pt1 | contig 11581 bp, 7 predicted proteins | sample MGYA00248256_ERZ651792 | MGnify/ENA primary metagenome ERZ651792 (study PRJEB26908, sample SAMEA4031714) | gut metagenome | biome: gut; feature: normal infant; material: stool | place: China | collected 2015...
ATCCTTGGAATATCAGCTAAATATACTTACCGTAATTGGGACAGCAAAACAGAGGAATATCTGTTGGCTGTGAAACCTGTCAGTGAAATGTCTTTCAATGTACGTATTCATCCGATCTCTGCTCTTAACATAAATCTGGGTTATGATTACATCAACCGGAAAGAAGTGAAAGAGTATGCAAAAATGACCGCAATTAATGATTTGCATATCGGAGCCAGCTATAATATATTCAAAGGAGTATCCGTTTATGCGCAAGTACATAACCTGCTGAACAAGAAATATCAATATTATTTGGGTTATCCTACGGAAGGATTCAATTTCTTGGGAGGATTGAGTTTCCGGTTCTAAGGAAAGATAAATCATAGCAAAATAGGTTTTATCCATTACATACACCAATAATGTAGAAATATTCTTTAAATAAAAAGGCGCGAGGCAACTATCTATCAATTAGTTAGTTGCCTTTTTTTATTTTTTTAATCAGAGATTTTCAGTTAATTTCCCCTTTTTAGTTCAATCCGAAAATTTTCTGATAAGATTCAATAATGTATTGATCTACCCATAAATAGTAATCATCCATTTCATTTCTAGATTCTCCTTGCTCCCTTATTTTATCTAATGCCCTATTTCCTCTTATCATAATTTCTTTCTCAATAGGAAGTATTTTCTGCAGCATACCTGTCCCGGATTTATTCATCAGTTTAGATAGATTTATATAATCTCCCTTACTCCGGCTTCTAGTCGGCGGAAACAAGTTTTTTTTCAATTCCAGTCCCATACGACAGAGTTTGGAGCCACCATCTTTCCCACTAGTCACCACCGACGGAAGTTTCCCCGAAGAAGTAATGCACAACGGAATAGCCACAGTAGTCAATGGTGAGCCAACAATCGTCCAGCTTACTGTCAGCAAAGGATTTTCTCCGGGACGGATTCCCTGTACCAATAAAGTAGACGAAGTAGTGTAGCGAGGAATAAAGTCACGGAAAGGGAACATTACCATTTGCGTTTCATCCGCCGGTATAAAGTCATATAAATCCATTTTAGTAAGCCCATGTTTCAGGTGACGGGGAATATCAAGCAGCAGATGTTCGCAGGTTATATTTCCAGTATAATCCGCTTGCTGCATAAACTCCGTGATTGCCATAAAACGTTCTATCCCTTGATCCAGACTTCTATCTCTGTTAAAGGCATAATTGGTACGAATCAGATAACCGTCAGGAGCTACTTTCGGATCATTGGCATCGAATTTGGTATATTTCTCATTCCCCGTTTCATAGTAGGCACAACCTCCTTTGGCATCTATGGCACCAAAGTTAGAATTTACTCCCATGGGACGGGACAAAGTATCCAAAAACTGTTCGAAATCTTCGAGAGTTGAACAAATCTCTAATGCACGTCCCATCAGCAGACCGTCATTGGGAGAGTCCTTTTCATCGGGTCCGTTCAGGTTGAAAGCCGCCGTGTTAATAATGGCAAAGCCGGTTTCGTTATGTCCACCCCAGGCAGTACCCGGTTCGAGGTTATCAGCTCTTACGATGGCAAGATACTTATATTTCTCGCCTTGCACCAATAAAGACAGGTTGTCAACGTTCGGAGTATCCCGGTTCTTAAAGAGTAAGGGACGCCCATCTCTGGTCACTTTGCCCGACACGATAACAGAAGTACACGCCCGACTTTGCCCCAAAAAGACAAACGATAGAATCAATAGTAATAAAAAACTTTTCCATCCAATTTTTTCTGCACTCGATTGTTCTAAACTTGGTTCTTCCGTATCTACCTTATTCGTATTGCAACATTTTTTCATCTTCTTCATTTTACGGGATATTTCATAAGCAATAAAAGGGGACATATCCATCTCTGAATTACGTCCCCTTTGTCAAACCAAAAACTAAATCTTCAACTATTTTGTAATCTTCACAACAAATCCACCACCGGGAGCCATGTGTAATTTCAACTTCTTATTGGCTAATACGCGGATCACTTCACGCTTATAGTCTTTCCCAACACGATCGGCATTGATACCATCTCTAAATATTTCTGCATTGAACTCACCATCACCCAAGAAAGACAGATCGACTTCAACATCACGCTCTTTCCAGTCGGTCAATCCACCCACATACCAGATACCGTCTTTCTCACATGCCATTACAATATGTTCGCCTACTTTTCCGCTTATTGGAAGTGTCTGATTCCATACAGTAGGAATGGCAGCGATAAACTTCGTACATTCTTCCTCTTTCAGATAATTAGTAGGTGCATCACACAGCATATTAATAGGAGAATCAAAAATAGTATACAATGCTAACTGACGGCAACGTGTACCCTGACTCATCGGTTCTGTGTAGACAGCATGAAAGTTCTTCATGATTACGTTATTCATCGCTCCCTGTGTATAATCAAGTGGTCCGGCAACCATGCGGATGAAAGGAGCTGTCACATCATATATCACTTGATCTGTTCCCGGTTCTGCCCACTTCATTTCTTCCAGTCCATGGACACCCTCGAAATTGATCGTATTCGGATAAGTACGTTGCAAACCAGTCGGTTTGAACGTTCCATGGAGATCTATCAGCAATTTGTATTTTGCTCCGGTTTCAGCCGCTTTACGGTTAAACTCAACTACTTGTTGGTCGTCACGGTCCATAAAATCAATCTTGAAACCTTTGATTCCCATTGCGGCATAATGCTTACATACACGATCCATGTCTTTTTCAAAAGCACGATAGCCCGCCCAAAGTATCAAATCTACATTTTTGCTTTTTGCATAGCTAATCAACTCTTTCAAATCGATTTCAGGAATCACCTCAAACAAATCCGCTTTACCCGGCACTGCCCATCCCTCATCCAATATCACATATTCGATACCGAATTTCGAGGCAAAGTCAATATAGTATTTATAAGTCTCATTGTTGATACCTGCGCGGAAATCCACGTTGTAGAGATTCCAGTCGTTCCACCAGTCCCAAGCCACTTTACCCGGTTTAATCCAAGAAAAATCTGTAAATTGTACCGGAGTAGCCAGTTTATATACCATATCATTACAAAGCAGTTCTGCATCATCCTTGGCAATGACCATGACACGCCAGGGAAATGCTGTGTTTCCCTCCACTCTAGCAATATAAGGTTCACGAGATTTTACTACCCCTTTCAGTCCGCGAACTTCGTCTACTATCGTTTTCGGATAAGCTGCAAAGATTCCATCCAGAGAATATCCATGCTCACCATGTTTCACATACATACCCGGATAGTTCATCAAATCGGCTTCAGTGATACAGATTTTTTTTCCGTTCTTTCCCTCGACCAAAACCGGTAAAAAGGCAATCTGTTCCTTATCCCATGCAGACAAGGCAGTTTCCAGATACGTATTTTGGAAAGAACTGTAGAAAGGATCTTTCTTGCCCTCGTTCATTCGGCCTTTCGGTGAAGCTACAAAAACTTTCGGATCATTCGGAAAACAGAAAGAAGCCTGCTCGCTTTCCACCATAAACGGCTTCTTCAGTTCAGAGACAAAACGATAGGCTGCACCATCTTCATAAGCTCTGAACACCAAGCTATATCCTCCTTTAAAGTCAATGGTCAGTTCATTGAACTGGTCCTTGATTGATTTCTTCTTATAGATGGGAGGATAGATAGTCTCATTTACAGAACGGCGGCTGATCTTCTTTACTTTCGGATTGAGTCCGAAAGCTGTACCATCAGTTAGTTTCATGAAAATAGGAGACGGAGCCACCATCACATCGTTGTCGTGAAGAACGGAGTATTCCACATTCTTATCATTCACAATCACATTCACCTGCACTTTACCGGAAATGTCTTTCAGCTCGTACACTTTCTGTGCACAAATGGTTAAAGGTGCGATAGCCATTAGAACCGGCAAAAGTCTTTTCATCATACGTTTCATAAACTAATACTTTTTGTATTTCACACAGTTTTTTATTTACATATTTATCATAAGAGTACCGCTTGGCAGAGATAAAGGAGGGAGCTTAACAGGAAGAATTTCCTGCTAATAAAGCATTGAACAAGTGCTAAATAGCACCTTTCTTATCTCATTCGCGCTACCATTTTTTAGAAATCAATTGTCACCTGATAGGTATCCTTATTCTCAAAGAAAGTCTGTTGCACCTCATATTCGGGAAGCCATACGTATTTTTTTTCCCCTTTATATTCGGCTTCGAGCAAGAAAGTGAACCAGCGGTTATAAGGCAATTCGTCGGTATGCAAAGGAGGTGCGGGGCTATCATATAAGTTGGGGACACCAGTTATCAGATATTCTCCTTTCTTATCCGTCTCATAAGTACGGTAAGGAGTAGCGATCAGATCATTGAATTTTGCACGTGAACCATACAGATTCAGCTTTACCCCTTTTTGCTTTTTACCTTTCACTTTTACAGATACCTGTATGTTTTCGGGGAACATTTGTTTGAAGAATCCGTCGAAATCACGTCTCGGACGTTTGGATTTGGCGGTGTGATTGATTATATGAACTGCATACGAGCTCCATTTATATGTTTTATAATGACTGTTCATCACACAAGAGTCAGGTTCATATTCGATATGGTTCACCGGATTGTTCTTTGCCCGGATTCTATCAGCATACAAGTCGGTTACCCCACGATAATGTCCGAACTCATGTGCCACTCCTCTATGAAAATAGTCGATACCAAACAGATCTTCATGTTCCGTCTTGCTACGGCTACGGCAAATTACCATATTCAGATCGTCCGCCCCACCGCCGCAATACCATCCTTTAGCCGATTCTTCATCGTCAAAATCAAGAATAGAATCTATAATCAGCAGTACATCGTGATTGGGAAAACCGGCACTCTTCTGATAGATTTTCTCCAATTGGCGGGAGGAGCCGTCGTAAATCACCTGCAGATCCGGTATATAACGGAAATAGTAGTTGAAACGTCCATTGCCGGCTTTGTTCCAGAAGTCGTTCACTTGGTCGAAAAAAGCATTCAGCTTCGCTTGATAAGCTTCTTTACCTCCCCAATGCTCCACTCCGGCCTTATCGACAGCCACAAATACCCGGTATTCAATGGTGTCCAAAGATTGTTGAATCTGATTTTCCTCCAATGTCTTTGCCTCCATCCAAGAGAAGAAAGGCAATAGAGCGGGAAATATGAGCCATCTTTTCCAGTTGTTTTTCATATTAGTTCTTAGTTAAGAATGTATTTTATTTCTTGTAAATCACGACTATTTCCACCGACCATCAAAGTGAAGTCTCCTTTCTCCACAATGAACTTCATTTGATTATTGTAGAATCCTAGTTGTTCATCTTTTACGTCGAAGGTGACCGTTTTGCTTTCACCTGGACTCAGCTTAATCTTTTCAAAGCCTTTCAATTCTTTGATAGGGCGAGTGATAGAAGCCACCTCATCACGCACATACAACTGAACAACTTCCTCGCCCTCGCATTTTCCAGTATTGGTAACCGTTACAGCAACACGTGTATAAGTACCTTTTCCATCACCCGGAAGCAGTTTCACATCCGAATAATTGAAAGTAGTGTATGACAAACCGTAGCCGAACGGATAAGCAGGCTCCGTAGGAATATCAATGTACTTCGCACACCATCCGCCCAATGCAGTGGGGCGTCCTGTGCTCTTATATTGATAATACAATGGTATCTGTCCGTTATGCTGCGGAAAAGTCATTGGCAGCTTACCCGAAGGATTATAATCTCCCCAAAGTACATTACAGATAGCATTACCCGCTTCACTCCCCAGCCACCAGGTACATAAGATAGCGGGAGCCTCCCGACGAACTTCATTGAAAATAACAGGACGACCACACATCATTAGTACAACTACCGGTTTGCCAGTCTTCACCAATTCGGAAACCAAACGCTGTTGTTCGGCAGCAATAGAAATATCTCCTTTCGAACGCATCTCACCGCTTTCCCAAGCTTGTTCTCCCATTGCAACGATAACCACATCCGATTGGCGGGCAGCAGCTAAAGTCTGATCCAGATTTACAATTTTATTCGTTTTCAAGTCGTAGCCATCGTTATAGTTGATGTCCACTCCTCGTTTCTCCATTGCCTCATACAAGGTTACTACTTTACCAACCTCTGCACAGGACCATGCACCGCACATATCTTTCTGCGATTTGGAAAGCGCACCAATCAAAGCAACTTTCTTGATAGAAGAAGAAAGCGGTAACACCGAGTTTTCATTTTTCAAAAGAACAATAGAACGTTCGGAAACGTAGCATGCTTCCTTGCGGGATTCCTGTGAACCAATCACTGTACGTTCCCTTTCTTCATCACAGTATCTGAACGGATCATCAAATAATCCCAGTTTATATTTCTGTTCCAAAATACGTCTGACAGCATCATCCACCAGCTTGATAGATACCTTACCCTCTTTTACCAGAGACACCAGATTCTTGGAATAGCATTCACTTACCATCTCCATATCCAGTCCGGCCTTGATTCCTTTATAAGCAGCTTCTTTTTCATCTTTCGCATAACGGTGGTTCATCATTTCTCCCACTGATCCCCAGTCGGATACCACAAATCCTTTAAATCCCCATTGATTCTTCAGGAGCTCCCTCAACAGAAAAGTACTTCCGGTAGACGGTTCGTTATTAAAGTCATTGAACGCACTCATGAAAGTAGCAGCACCGGCCTCTGCACCAGCCTTGTAAGGAGGCATATAGAAATTGACAAACTGTCCCATCGACATATCCACACTATTATAATCTTTTCCGGCAATAGCTGCACCATATCCGGCAAAGTGCTTAATACAGGATAAAATAGTATTCTCTTTCGATAAATCATCTCCCTGTAAACCATGTACACGCGCCTTAGCAACCAACGAGCCATAATAAGGATCTTCACCGGCCCCTTCCATCACACGCCCCCACCGGGCATCCCAGCTAATATCCACCATTGGAGCAAACGTCCAATGCAACCCGGCTGCTGCAGCTTCCTTTGCCGCACATCTCGATCCTCTTTCTATAGCATCCAGATCAAAACTCGCAGCCTCTGCCAATGGCAACGGAAAACCTGTTCTATATCCATGAATAACATCCAATCCGAAAAGCAAAGGAATCTGTAAACGTGATTTCATAGCTGCCTCCTGATATTTACGAGTATTGGCAGCACCGGATACATTCAGCAAAGAACCGATCAATCCCTTACTTATATCTTCTGTCCGACTGATACGTGTATTATCAGGACCTGTGGCAAATCCACCGGAACATTGGCTTAACTGCCCCACTTTTTCTTCCAGTGTCATCTTTTTCATCAGACCGGATATGAAACGATTCATTTGAGCCTCATCCTTTTGATTCTGCGCCATGCTTCCCATAGCGAAAATCGCCATACACGAATATGTAATTAGTCTTTTCATCATTTTATTATAAGAGTTTATCTGTATTGATTTAAATGTTAATATCCTCCATACGTTTTACTTTCTATCGCAAAGATAGCCGCTGGTCAGATTCACATTGGCGAATTGCGTACAAAAGGACAATAATATCGTAAAGTCTGCTTTTTTTCTATTTCTTTCCGTATAGCATTCAAGCACTTCTGTCATTTTTTTGCCTTTATTGATACGATTTTCTCCTTACTCTTCACTTATTCGTAAGAGATATTATCCAGCACTTTTATTCCCTCTTTCCGAACACCTGTCTCAAACAGATTCTTAAACGATTCTACCGACAATGAAGTGGACGGTTTAAAATCTGAAGAATTCATATACGCCAGCAAAGCGGCATAGAATTGTAATCCTTCCGGTGTGTCACGTACCGCTTCCAAGTCGGACATACAAAGCAGTAATTTACTGCCCTCTACATTCAACTCCATCAATAAGCCGAGTTTATGATTTCGTTCCACATTGTCAATTACCTGCACAATAGGGCGGTATTCTTTTGGCATACCATCCAGAATAAGCGGATAGCTATGTTTGATAATTGGATACCACTGCCAGTTCGTATGGTATTCGGTCGGGAAATCATCGAATACCGGATGCTCGGGATTGGTCAGAATCCCCAATGTACCAGGTGAAGCAGGTTTCTTGATGCGGTCACAGATACTTTTGAACATACGATAATTCCAATAGTCGGTCTGGAACAATCCTCCCACTGTTACTTCTTTACAGTCTTCCTCACGAGGCATCAACAATACCTTTCCACCTTGCTTTAAGGCATTCAGCACATCATCCGTTAGTTGGCGGGCAACTACAACATTACCTGCCTTCAATTGCTTCTTTGCAGGATATATCCATAGCGGATAACTATTCTGATAGGAAGTTCCGGATACTTTCAAAAGTAATTCGGCTTTATACGCTTGCTCCACATCGGGCAATGTCAAACGAATAGTTCCGGCAGTCAATAATCCTAATCCCGATGGAATAGCCATCTTACCTTTGCCAAGGCTTTTCTTCCCATTTTTGAGTTCCCATGAAATACTTTTTTCGTTCAATGAAGTTTCTCCATAATTGGCAATCTCAACAGTACCTGCGAATGATTCACCGCCTGTCCAACAGAATTTGGCAGTTGTCAATAAAGGAACCACTTCACTACAGAATTCTCTCCATTTCTTCGGTTCAACCAATCCTTTACTATCCATAAAAGCATCCAGAATACCAACATAAGCCGACCCCTGTCCCGGATAATCCTGTAAATCGAGTAACTGAAAACCAGCCATCCGTTTGGAACGGAGATTCATTTCAATATCTGCCCGGTAAAGTTCCACAGACCATGCACCCGATGCTTTAAAAAAATCATCCGCCTGCTCCAGCATGCCGGCTTTCTCCAAGCGGTCACGAAACACTTCAAAATTCCAGGGAGCTAAGACTCCTGTATATTTCTTCATCTCCTCATAATTCGGGTAAGTTTGAAATTGTCCGGTTTCATGTCCGATCACCGGAACAGGAGATTTTTCCAGAGCCTCATCAAAGTTCATTACCGAATTAGGATAGGTATTATTAAGATAGCCACCTTCTTCCGCATCTGCGAAAGAGAAAGAAGCACGAGCATGAGTAGAATAACCCTCACCACTGCCTACACGACAAGTTACCAGAAAATCCTCACCCGGAATATGTCCTCGTGAGCCTAAAAAGATATTCGAACCATACGTGTATAGGTGTCTCGGCTCTATGGACCGGAAACGATCTACAAACTCTTTCATCACATCGATGTCACCTCCCAGCTCATTTCCCAAGGCAAAGAGTACAAAAGAAGCATGGTTACTATATTCACGCATGATATTCTCTCCATCTTTCATCAGAAAATCCATCAGCTCGGCAGATTCTTTCTTAAACCCTCCCCAGATAGGTAATTCCGGCTGCAAGTAAATACCCTCCAAGTCCGCAGCTTCAAAACACGCAGCAGGTGGGCACCAAGAATGAAAACGACAATGATTCAATCCATATTCCTTACAAATCCTGAAATAACGACGCCATTGTTCCAAGTCCATCGCCGTATGGCCCGTCAAAGGGAATACACAGGCATCATGTTTTCCTCGAAGAAATGTTTTGGCGCCATTGATAGTGAAATGCGTTTCTTCAGTTTTAAAGTCACGCAAACCGAAACGAACTGTTTTCTCGTCTATGCCATTTATCTCTGCTTTCAGTTGATATAGAGCCGGCTGGAGGTCACTCCACAATACAGCATTATCTCCCAACTGATAAGTGAATTCATATTCCTTGCTCCCCTCTTTCAAATTATATTCTGCAGATCTGGCTTTATGCTTTTTGGCAGTATTGAAAGCAGAAGCTGACAACTGCAGTTTCTTCCCACCAATGCCTGAAGAATTGGAAAGAGTTATTTTCACTTTTACGGAGCGGTCTTCTACTTGAGGAAAAGCCTGAATGGACTCAATAAACAATGGATTCATTGCCTGCAATTCCATCCGTCCGATAATACCGTTCCAGTTTGTCTGCGTGGATTCCGTATAAGCGTGTGAATTGTCCAATAATTGGGGTGGAACGCTCAAACCGTTATCGACTAGAATAGTCAAGTGATGCTTCCCAGCCCGGAGATATGTGGACAGATCGTATTCTTGAGGGGTGGAAATATGGTCGGATGAACCGACATATATGCTATCTACCCATATTTGGGTCGGTTTTGTTCGCTCCAAGATTAACCAAATGCTCTTGCCTTCCCAATTCTCTGGAATCGTGATCTCTTTCTGATACCCAGCCTTACCTTGATAGCGGAAGGGCCTAGACAAATGAGTTGTCTCCTCCTTATCATTGTTAGGGTATCCTTTTTGGTTGGTGTCCGTGGTACCCGGTAATTGAACTTGCTCGGTGACATCTGTTGAATCCAATCGTAATTCCCAGCAACCGGCAAGCGATAATTCCTCTCTACTCTCTTTGGGAGTTTGGCATGCGAATAGCATGAGCATAAGTGGAATACTCCAAAATCTCTTCATGGTAATGTTTTTACTCTAAATATGGTTTACTTAATTAATAGTGTACAAAGGTAGTATTTTTGGCTTTTTTATTAAGGAGAAGATATGAAAAAAGAAGAAGATTTTGTTATGGGCCTGTCCATCTACATGGCTTGTCTGCGTGAGAAAAAACGGTATTCCACGGCGAAGAGTTATCAAGATGCCTTGAACTCGTTCAAGTGCTTTTGCGGTATGGAGGCGATTCCTTATGCCTATATTAATAGGAACAGGCTTTTGTGCTATCAGTCATGGTTGTTGGACAAGGGCCGTTCGTTGAATACGGTGTCCACCTATATGCGTCGGATTCGTCACATTTATAACTTGGCCGTGGAGGCGAACGAGGCTCCCTTTGTACCCAACCTGTTCAAAGATGTCTTCACGGGCGTTGAAAGCAAGCGGAAGAAGGCGTTGCCGCGAGAGATGCTGGAGCGTATGTTTAACGCCCCGTTGGGGGATCCGTCCTTGCGGCGTGTACAGTTGACCGTTCGGTTGATGTTCGCGTTCAGCGGGATAGCGTTTGTGGATCTCACGCATTTGAAATGGGAGAATATCCGGGATGGGATATTGCAGTATCACCGACAAAAGAGCGGATCTCTCATACAGTTGGAGATTCCCTCCGGGGCGTTGCGGCTGCTGGAGGAGTTGTCCGCTTGTACGGCAAAGGAATCCCTTTATTTGTTTCCTTTTTTGAGTGGAACGAGAACCGGTGAGGCGGCCTACAAAGAATATAACAGGATCTTGTCCCGCTTTAACCATGACTTGAAGTTGTTGGCGAGATCGACAGGCGTTACGCTTCCGGTCACCTCATATACGATCCGTCATTCATTCGCCTCGTTCTTGAAGGAACAAGATGTATCGATCGAGGTTATCAGTGAGTTGTTGGGGCATAAGTCTATTAAGACAACACAGATCTATTTGAAGAGCTTCTCGTTGGAACGTTTATCGAAGGTGAACCGGAATTGTTTTGAGAGCGTGTGTAAACCGATACCCAAAGTGGGGTAAGAGGCTTGCTACTTGGGAAGTAGCGTATTCTTTCACGGCGCAAAAGTAATAAAAAATAACAAATAACAAGCAATCATTAGGCTTAGTTTGTTCATTAGTTTGTGCTCCGACCTTGATTCTCCTTAAATCTTCGTTCTTATTCCTAGTGTATAGACATGGCAATAGAGACGA
>ENA-OWOD01001141-OWOD01001141.1-gut-metagenome-genome-assembly--contig:-NODE-1141-length-11445-cov-7.842189_pt1 | contig 11445 bp, 8 predicted proteins | sample MGYA00248256_ERZ651792 | MGnify/ENA primary metagenome ERZ651792 (study PRJEB26908, sample SAMEA4031714) | gut metagenome | biome: gut; feature: normal infant; material: stool | place: China | collected 2015...
TGGAGCCGGATTTTTTCTTTTATCTTCGCAATCTGCTCCGCATGATCTTCCACAAAAACCTTGTCGTGCAGGCAGAAGATAAATTGAAACTTTGAACACCCGTCATGTATGGAGACAAAAATATCTTCCGCCGCTGCGACAATCCTCGAAAACGCAGCCAGTCCTTCCGGATTTGAGCTGCCTAACGTAAGCCCTTCTCCTATGTAAACAAGCTGACCGATCAAGGTATCTTCCTTGATGTTCAATTCCACACGGCCTCCCTGCGTCTTTGCAATCACGCACAAGGCCGGATAAAATTCCTGCTCCAGTCGGTTCCAGCGTTCTTCATTCTTTACCCTGGTATATTGGGATTCCTGGGCATTGACCAATTCCATGGACAGCCGAAACCGCTGCCACTCCCGTTCGCTTGGGGACGTCTGGGTTCCGCCAGCAGCTCCTTCATTTCTTCATTGTATTCCGCTATAAAATCTACCTCTTTGTGCATCCCTATTTCTCCTATTTTGTTTGTGAAAATGGATTAGTTACCTGACAGCATTTCTATTTCCCTACATAAAACGCTGTCAGAAATATTTTACAACAGAATATCAGACTAGTACAGCTGCAGGGACTAATTTTTTACCGCACCACCATATAATAATTAGTACAGTGACAGGGAATGGTGTTGATGCGGATGCAGCTAAATGAGGCCGTGAGTAAACGGTTGACAGAACTTCTTTCGGAAAGGCACATGACACAGTACCAGCTTTTTATGAAAAGCGGCGTACCGAAATCAACGATAGGGAATGTCATCAACTGTTCGTATGAATCCGTGAAGCTGCCTGGATACACAGAGGCATATAAGCCCGAATTTTCCTCAACAGCGACAGATTTCAGAGTCATCTTGAAAAATGTAAATTACCATCATGGTCCTTCTATCATAGAAACGACCCATGATAAGACCTATGACGCAACCCATGATGCAACCCATGATAAAATCCTTGCATTTTGCATAGAACCACATTCAAAATTAGAAATCGCAGAACACTGTGGATACAAAAACACAAAAAACTTTACACAAAAATATCTGCGTCCGCTATTGAACAATGGAACACTCAAAATGACACTTCCCGATAAACCGAAAAGTAAACATCAAAAATATATTACAGTTCGTTCCGAATAAACAGAGAAGCAGGGCATTGGGTCTCATCTCCCATTGTCCTGCTTCTTTTCATTCCAAATTATATTCACATCATTTACCCATACACCCAATCCTGGATCGCAAATTTCAAACTCTGTACCTTGCCCAGCAGCCAGATCGCAGCCAGCGGCAGCCCCATCGGGCTAATCAAAAATGCCATAACCAGCAAAATCACACCATTCTGCGGGGAATAGGTAATCAGCACAGCCACACCAAGCAGAGCAATTATCGTGCTTAGTAGACCAAGCACCAGACCGGATATGTAGATCAGCCCCGTGCAGAGCCAGACAAAAAGCGTCAACACCAAAACGACCGGTGCAGTTACGATCATCAGCAGACATTTCAAAATCTTCATTCCTGTTCCTCCTTCCAACGCTCCAGATGCCGTTTGCACAGGGCATCCGCTTCTCTCTCATCATCTTCCGTCACTTCCCGTTTTCCTTTGGTCAGTTCAATCTCCAGATAAGTCCGGTAATCATCGGCTAAGAGGTCGAACAGTTCCTTGGGAGTATGGCACACCTCGCCAGAGCAATAGTGAAAATCTTGGTCAAATTCAACTCTTACACATCCATGGCGGCTGATATAAACTTCTATGGTCTCGTCTGCGGTCAGGTAATCCGTAAAAATCTCCAGCACTTTTTCAAAGGTCAGCATCTGTTTTCACTCCTTTGCTACGCTTCTTATTCTACTCATATTATCCGGTACGGACAGGCAAAAGACAAGGATACAGACAAAAAGAAAAAGCGGAGGAAGGTGCGGCGAAGAAACGCCGTTCCTCCCTCCGCAAATGGAGTATCTATCCCTGTTATGAAAGTTTGGAGAGTTGGGTAAGGATTTCCTTCACACCCTCCCACAGTTGTTCCTGCCGCTGGGATATATCCTCCAAGTCAGCATTATAAACCCGTCCGGTCTCATGCACTTTACGGGTCAGCTGATTCAAGTTGTTGCTACTTCGGCGCATCAGGGAGACCAACTCCTTCAGCTCCGGCAGTTCCAGCTTGACCACATAACCATCCAGCGCCATTTTCCGCAGATAAGCGCTCAAATTCTCTGTCCCGTATTGCCGCATCTTTTGATGGATCAGTTCCAGTTCTTCTGCGGACACCCAAAACAAAACCGGCACATCCCGCTTGCGCTTTGCCATGATTATCGCTCCGGCTCCCGTTTTTTCGGGGTGGCAGGCTTGCGGGCAGGCGGTTCCTGCTTGAGCTTTTGCAGGACAGAGCTTTTCTGCTGTTCTTGAGCGACTTTTCGGAACTGTCTGGTGAACAGGTCGGTCAAACCGGGATTGACCTGATCTACCACCAGATAGGCACAGTGGCGGGAAGCGCCGCTGTCCTCCAGCGTAGGAATGCTTTTTGCCCATGCTTTATTGTCCTGAGAGATACGCCCGTCATGGTTCTTGTGCTGGATGGTGTTGGCAAGAATAAACTGTACCCGTTCCGTCCCGAACTTTTCCAGCACATCTTTGACCGCAGCCTCCGTATCCAGCCGATTCTCTGCATAGTGGGCGCTGATGGTCTGCTCAATGGCTTCTTTGCAGGCGCTGTTCGCCTGATATGAGAGGCTGTACTGTGCCATCTCCCCATGCTCGGACGCATAGGCAGCAGAATATGGATAGACCGGTGTTGTTCGCAGTTCCTCTTTGGCTCTGCACACATCGTCGGCACGGCTTTCAATGCTGTCCCGGATCACACCCATATAGCCGGTCTCCAGCTTTTCAAAATAGCGGTACACATCCGTCAATGGAGAGGGAGATTCCAAAAGTGCCTGAGCCTGGGTGTCGGTCAACTCCAGTTCCTCCATTGCCATCACGATGTCCTCGCGGATGGTGTACTCATAGGCATGGTTTAAGACTTCTTCCGGGGGCTGGCTTTTCAGCCAGTCCCGGAACTTGTCCTGTTCGGCAGCCATCTTTTCATAAAGAGCTGTATTCAGATCGTTAGTATTCATGTTATCGCACCTCCTCATGCTGTTTTGGTTTCTTGTCTGTACTGCGGGGTTGCACCGGGCGTTTTAGGTTATCCAGCACCGAAGGCCGTGTGCTTTTGGCAACAACAGACTCGGTGTGTGCCTGCCCCTTTCCGTCGATGTTGAGCAGGGTATCCAACTCCACCAGACGGGCGTTTTTGCTTCTCAGTTCTTCTTCATAAAGGAATGGCTTTCCGACTTCCTCCTTTGCGGCAGCCTGCTGCTGGTAAAGGTTCTCCAGCTGGTTTTTGACCGCCTCCAGACGCTGGGGCATCTGAGCGAGGGCATTGTCGATACGGGTGAGATTTCCGCGCGGGTCTGTACCGAGGGTCGCCCGATGGGTCATTTGTCCTTTCAGCAGGAGCGTATATTCCTGTTTCCACGCTTGAAATTCCACCGACATAGTGAATCCACGGTAACTGCCAATCTGCACCGGATCGGAGGTTTTGACCTCCTTGCAGGCATCCAGCAGGGCTGCACCGGCATTTTCTTTGTCGGTCAGCAGGTCTCCACGGATCTCCATACCGGCAAAGCCATCTGCCGGGTGTGGGTGGGCAGCCAGTGTTTCCAAATCGGCTTCAAAGCCCTGAATATACCCCTTGTTGGTTTCGATTTCCTGCGGGAAGTATTTGAGCAGCTGGTCCTCCAGACGGTACTGCTTGCTCTGGTGGTCGGCTTTCATCAGCTTCAGCTTGGCAACCTCCACATCCAAATCCATGCGTTCCTTGATACGGGGGTCTCCGGCACACAGGGCCTTGATCTCGGCAAAGGAAAGCGCCGTTTCATCCACATCATCGCAGCTTCTCACAGGCGATTTCGAGGTCATGATCTGGCTGATGAATTTCTGTTTGTTTTCCACCGTCTGCCAGAGGTAGGCATCAAAAGTTCCCTCCGTGACATAGCGGTACACATGGACAAGAGGGTTCTGGTTGCCCTGGCGCTCGATACGGCCCTTGCGCTGGGCAAGGTCTCCCGGACGCCACGGGCAGTCCAAATCATGCAGCGCCACAAGGCGATCCTGCACATTGGTGCCAGCGCCCATCTTGGCAGTGCTGCCTAAGAGGACGCGCACCTGCCCGGTGCGGACCTTGGAGAACAGCTCCTTTTTCCGCACCTCTGTGTTGGCTTCGTGGATAAAGGCGATCTGCTCGGCAGGCATCCCCTGGGCGATGAGCTTCTGGCGGATGTCCTCATAGATGGTAAAGGCAGGCTCCGGTTCATCCAGTGGGATTGCTTCTTCCAACCCGTGAAGCAGCGGATTGTCCAGCTGTTTGGCTGCCTTTTTGGAGGGAGCTGCCTGGGGCGTGGAAATGTCGCAGAACACCAACTGGGTCAGCTTGTCTGCATCCCCGTCCCGCCAGATCTGCATGATGTTGTCCACGCATTGATTGACCTTTGTGCCAGGTTCATCCGGCAGCATCTGGTTGACGATCCTCTGGTCCAGTCCAAGCTTGCGGCCATCCGAGGTGATTTTGAGCATATTATCCACCGACGGGTCCACACTGCCTCTGTGTACTTCGGAAGCGCGCTCAGAGAGTGCCTTCACCATTTCCTGCTGATGTTCGGTGGGCTGTGCCACGATGTTGTGGTATTCCACTTCCGGGGTGGGCAGGTTCAACTGGTCGGCGGTCTTGATGTCCGCCACCTCTTTGAACAGGTTCATCAGCTCCGGCAGGTTGAAAAACTTGGAGAATCGGGTGCGCGCCCGATAGCCGGTTCCCTCCGGGGCCAGTTCCAGCGCCGTGACGGTTTCTCCGAAACGGCTGGCCCAGCAGTCGAAATGGGTCATGTTCAGTTCTTGCAGGCGGTCATACTGGAGATACCGCTGCATGGTGTAAAGCTCGGTCATGGAGTTGCTGACCGGGGTTCCGGTTGCAAAGATAACGCCACGGTTTCCGGTGATCTCGTCCATATAGCGGCACTTGGCGAACATATCGCTGGACTTTTGGGCATCGCTGGTGGAAAGACCTGCCACATTCCGCATTTTGGTGTATAAAAACAGGTTTTTGTAGTTGTGTGCCTCGTCCACGAACAGCCGATCCACGCCCAGCTGCTCGAATGTCACCACATCGTCCTTGCGGCTCTCGGCTTGCAGCTTTTCCAGTCTGGCTTCCAGAGACTTTCTGGTACGCTCCAGCTGTTTGACGGTAAAACGCTCGCCGCCGCTAGCCTGTACCTCTGCAATCCCCTCGGTGATCTCGTCGATCTGTTCATAGAGAAGCCGTTCCTGACGCTCCCGGCTGATGGGGATACGCTCAAACTGGCTGTGTCCCATGATGATGGCATCATAGTCGCCGGTGGCGATCCGGGCGCAGAACTTCTTACGGTTGTGGGTCTCAAAGTCCTTTTTCGTGGTGACAAGGATGTTGGCGGAAGGATAGAGCCGCAGAAACTCCGAAGCCCACTGCTCGGTCAGGTGGTTCGGCACAACAAAGAGGGATTTCTGGCACAGCCCCAGACGCTTACTCTCCATGGCGGCAGCCACCATTTCAAAGGATAGCGATAGGTAATCCTTTGGGCGGGATATGCAGCCTGCGGCTGCATATCCGTTCCTCCAGATTTTCCCCCGCTCCAAACCGTGCGTGACAGTTTCCCATCACACGGCTTTCCATCGTCAGCACTTTTTATAACAATCTATACATCAAACAGATTTGCCCTTTAGAAAACGAGTTCCGGCATTTCTGCCATCACACGGAGCTTATTGAACTTTGCCAACTGCTTTTTATCCGGGTTCAGCACTTCTAGGTATTTTCGGATGGTGCGCTCATTACTGGAATGAATGAGAATGTGAACCACATCGGAGACAATAATCAGGTTTTGGTAGCTGTCATTGCCCCCAAGCACCAACGGCTTTTTGTGGTGACAGTCCACTTGATTTGCTTCCAGTTCAGCACCGGAAACAGCACATTTTCCTTTCTGCGCAACATAGAGCGCAATGCGGTTGTCGTTGTACTCTACGCTCTGCTTACCGCACGGATTGTTCATCAGATAATAGAGGACAGCCATATTGATACCGGCAAGATTCTTGTGAATCTCAAGTCGACCCTCTGGCGTGTACTTGTTTATCCGACTTTTCTTATCCATGGGTACTCTATGCTGAACATAGGCAATCGGGACGATGGCGTGCTCATTCAGATAACGCACTTCCCGGCTTGTGCCGTATTTCTCCTTGATATACCTGTTTGTGATTTGACCTTTCTTTTGCAGTCTGTGCTTCAATCTGTTGTAAAGGCTCTTTTTGACATCGAAAGCGATTTTGTGAAAGTCAATATTCACATGGGTTGCAATGCTGTAATAGTTGTGAACGCCCATGATATAGGAATTGTATTTTTGTATCAGACGGTATTCCATTCCCGGGTCATAGGTCTGCCGTATTTGCCCGATGATTTCCTTGCTTTTCTCCCGAATTTTCAGCAATGCTTTATCCTTGATATGCGCTTCTACTACATACCTTGGATGTCCATCTGGCTTCTTTCCCTTTGTTCGGACTTTCAGCTTAAAGCCCAGAAATTCAGAGTAATGGCGTTTCAGATTTACGATCTTTGATTTCTCCGGGCTGATTTCCAGTCCCAGACGATCTAAAAGCCATTGTTTCGTAGCCTCGAACAGCTTGACTGCGTCTGACCGCTTCTTGCAGAAAATCTTGAAATCATCTGCATAGCGGACAAGATAACACTCTTTCAGATTTGTGTAGTTGCGTAGGACACGGATGGTACTGCTTTTGTCGGGAGTTCCATTCGCATAGATTCTGTGTACATAATTCCTTTGGGTGGGCATTTCCTCCCACTGGCTGACAATCCACCAATCCAGTTCATTCAGGACGATGTTTGACAACAGTGGGGAAATGATACCGCCCTGTGGCGTACCCTTTTCGGGAAAACCGATTCCAGCCACTTCTGCCTTGAGCATGGCAGAAATGATAGACAGCAGCTTTTTATCCCTAATTCCGAGTGTCCACATCTGCTTCAGCAGTTTTCCGTGGTTCACATTGTCAAAGAAAGACTTAATGTCTATATCAATGACATAGTGGCAACCGACGTTCTGTATCATTCTCTCCGCTTGGGCAATGGCATTTTCTGCACTGTGGTTTGGTCTGAAACCATTGCTTCGCTTGAAGAATTTCGCTTCACAGATAGGTTCTAATACTTGCAGAATACATTGCTGAATGAGCCTGTCCATAATCGTGGGTATTCCGAGGGGACGGGTTTTCCCGTTATCCTTTGGTATTTCCACTCTGCGGACAGCATTAGGAATATACCAGTCCAGCTTGCGCTGAACATGGGCAACTAAGGCATTTTCGCTCCACTTGTTCAAATCGCTTATTGTCTTGTTATCCACACCCGCCGTCCGACTGCCGCTGTTCTTTCGGATATTCCTATATGCCAGCTTGATGTTTTCAGGGCGTTTTATTAGTTCCACAAGATTGCAGAACCGCTGCCCCTTGACACTTGCGGCATACAGTCCGTCAAAAACAAGCTGCATATCGTAGTATTCAGAGTTGCGGATTTTCTGTTTCTTTAAGGGTTTCTTCTTGTTTGCCAAAGTCAGGTACTTTCCTCCTTATGAGAGGATTTCGCTTTTCTTAGTCATACTCGAACCTTTGTGTCTGTATAGTTTTCAATTTATTGATTGCTGACGACTAATGGCCATCCCTCCACCGTGTTTCCACGGCTTCATCGGTACTGTGCCATCTCTCTCAACTGGATAAAGGATTGTTATACGCAATGCGCTTTCCAATCCAACACCTCATAGCCTGTAACCGGCTCCGTGTTCCAGCCTTTCCACGTTCCAATATTCCTATCTGTACATATCTGCCCTTAGGTGTCCCTCTGAGCCTGTATGCTGGGCGGTGCCTGTAACACCGCAAGGACTTTCATAGTAAAAATTCTTACTCATCCTCACATACTTCCGTAATCGGAAAGGAGCATTTCTGCTACTGCGCCTTTTAGACCCGTACATTCGGGATTTCGTCAGTCATCCATGACATTCTGACCATAGGCAGTTTATAGACCTCCGGCGTATCATGCACATATCCCACCTCTGGGACACTTTCCACGGCATAATCCGTTTGGGTGCATTTCCGCCGACTTTAGCGAGCGTTATACCGTAGCCCTTGTTACAGAGGACTGCCGCATATCGCAGTTTATAAGGTAGGCGTTTCAGGGCGTTACCCCATCATTCCACCTATCGGAATATTAGTTCTCCAAGTCTTTTCAGGGACTCCTTTCAAATCCCGATTCTATTGTTAGCTGACTTGTGCGTAACCTTTTCAGTTACGAACGTGTCGCACTTTTGCCCGCGCCTACTTCGTGCGCCAGCAGCGTATTGCCGCCGTACATCACATGGGCGATGGCGTTCAGCTGATGCTCCCGCAGGGTAATGGACGGGTTCATGCCGCCAAAAACAATATGGCTGCCGTCATACTCGCGGGGGCGGGTGGAGTTCATTTCCTCGTTGTACTGGCGCACCAGAGTTTGACGGCGCTCCGGGTCTTTCCAAATCCAGTCCTTAAACGCATCCCGGATAGCCTGCTGCTTTTGGGCTGCCAGCGTGGTTTCTTTGGCGTTCAGCACCCGGCGCTCTTTGCCGTCTGCGTCCTCCACCGTGTCATAGATACGGACATCCCGCAGGTTTAAGGAATCCTCCAGAATCTTGTAGGCATTGGCACGGCTGGTTCCATAGGTGGTATAGGCGGCCACATTGTTCTGACTGATGGAGCTTTTGCCGGTGATCTGCCACTCTGCTGTAAACGGGGTGTAGTTGACCTCGATATTGCGCTGGAGATAAAACGGCGTGTCGAAGGTCTCATACATAAACTGCTGGATGTACTCTTTGTCGATCCAGGTAGCACCCAGACGCACCTCGATTTCCGACGCATCCAGGTCTTTGGGCTGGGCAGCGGTAAGGGCCTCCACATTGACTGCAAAGGAAGGGTCCTGCTGTGCGGCCCGCTGTGCCTGACGCAGCTTGCGCCGCACATTGCCGGAAAGGTATTCGTCAGCAGTCACATAATGGGGCGTTCCGTCCTGCTCCAGCTGTCCCGGTACACGAAAGATCACGCCTTGCAGCTCGGCGGCCAGTTCGTCGCTGGTCTTGCCGGTTAGCTTCGACATATACGCCATATCCACACAGGCTTTCTCCGCGATGGAGACGGCAAGGGCTTCACTGGCGGTATCCACGGTGTCCACCGCCTTGTGTGGCTTGATGGTGCGCTTGGTGAACATATCCGCCTTGCGTTCCAGCTTGCCGTCCTCGTCAATGACTTCCAGCGCGCAGAGCAGATAGTAGCTGGAATCATCGGCAAAGGCCAGTCGGTTTGCACGGTCATTGATGAGACCATATTTTGCAGAGAAGCTGTCATAGAGCCGGTTCAGTTCGGCCTGTTTATCCTGAATGGCGCTGTCCGGTGTGGCGGCGTCCATTTGCAGATCAATGAGCTGCTGGACACATTCCCGCAGCCCCACCAGCCCTTTTACACGAGCTTCGGCGGTGGCATTCAGGTCAGGGCGCACCATGCGGCTGTTTTCACGGAAATACACAGTGCCGTCCACAACGGTGTAGGAGTAATTTTTCACATCGGGGTCGGCGGGAATGGAGGTGTCGATAGCTTCGCCCTCACCCAGCTCCGGCAGCTCGGCCTCCTGGTAAGTGCCGCGAATGTACTTCACGGCATCATGCAGCTGGTCGGCCAGTTCCAGGCCCTCAATGGGATTCACGGTGTAGTCCATGCCATGGGCGGTGCTTTCCGGCTCCTGTCTGCCCAGCACCATTTCCGGGTGGTTCAGGAAATAGCGGTTGATGGCAAAGCCGTCCTGCGTCGTCGCGGACTGCGCCTGCTCGTTTCCGCCTTGCGGCGAAAAGCTCGCTTGCTCCGTCGCTCCTCCTTCTCCCACAAAATCTTGCGACTTTGTGGGAACCCTGATAATGCCGGTCTGGGTCCATTCCGGCACGATGTCCAGCGGGCGGTCCCGCTTTTGGAGGAAGATGATGTCCGATACCACCTCGGCACCGGCATTCTTTTTGAACGCGTCATTCGGCAGACGGATCGCTCCCAGCAGCTCAGCACGCTGGGCAAGATAGCGGCGCACGGTGGAATCCTTGGCGTCCATGGTATATCGAGAGGTCACAAAAGCCACCACACCGCCGGGACGCACCTGATCCAGTGCTTTGGCGAAAAAGTAATTATGAATGTTGAAATTCAGCTTGTTGTAGGCTTTGTCATTGACCTGATACTGACCAAAAGGCACATTGCCGATGGCAAGGTCAAAGAAGTCACGCCTGTCAGTGGTCTCAAAGCCGCCTACTGTGATGTCCGCCTTGGGATAGAGCTGCTTTGCGATACGCCCGGAAACCGGGTCCAGCTCCACACCGTACAGACGGCTGTTTCGCATTTCCTCCGGCAGCATACCGAAGAAATTGCCCACACCCATAGATGGCTCCAAAATATTTCCGGTCTCAAAGCCCATGCGCCCCACCGCTTCATAGATTGCCTGGATAACCGTAGGGCTGGTGTAATGGGCATTGAGGGTGGAGCTTCTGGCGGCGGCATATTCCTCCGGGGTCAGCAGCTCTTTCAGCTGGGCATACTCGGAAACCCATGCCGGTTTTTCCGGGTCAAAGGCATCTGAAAGACCGCCCCAGCCCACATAACGGGAAAGAATCTCCTGTTGTTCGGGGCTTGCCTGCTGTCCGGCAGCTTCCAGCTCTTTCAGCAAACGAATGGCATTAACATTTGCCTGGAACTTGGCTTTTGGACCGCCTTCACCCAAATGCTCATCGGTAATGCGGAAGTTTTTTGCATTGCGGCGCAGGTTAGCCTTGTATTCCTCATAAGATGCTTCCTCGGCAGCTTTGGCATTGGGAAAGGTCTGCCACTCGCCGTTTACCTGAATGGAAATGGGGTGTTCGTCCAGCACTTCATCCAGGGTTTTCTCCGGCTCTGCGGCAGGTGCAGGCGGCTCCGGCTCATTGGTCCGCAAGGTCTGGACAACCACATCATAGGGCAGATGGTTCTTGTCACCGGGATAGACAGCCACAGTCTCGGCGTGATAAGCCGGGGGTTCGGCAGCCGGTTCGGGGCGTTCCTGCCCAAAGCCGTCCAGCTGACGGGCGTACAAACCTCGCAGCAAAGGCGCAACCTGGTTCCAACGGAAGGACAGCATGGCCAGACGCTTTTCGTCTGCGCCCAGCACTTCCAGTTCGATGCCTTCAGGAGTGGTGCGGTAGTCGGCAGTATCACCGGTCTCCAGTTCCATCGTTTCCACGATATTGGGATAGGCCCGGCGCAGCCACAGGGC
>ENA-OWOD01001155-OWOD01001155.1-gut-metagenome-genome-assembly--contig:-NODE-1155-length-11298-cov-3.491222_pt1 | contig 11298 bp, 8 predicted proteins | sample MGYA00248256_ERZ651792 | MGnify/ENA primary metagenome ERZ651792 (study PRJEB26908, sample SAMEA4031714) | gut metagenome | biome: gut; feature: normal infant; material: stool | place: China | collected 2015...
AGAGTTTGATCTTGCCATAATCGATATCTGCAATCTGTGTGCAGACCTTGTTCAGGAAGTAACGGTCATGGGATACAACGATGACAGTATTGTCAAAGTTGATCAGGAATTCCTCGAGCCATGCGATCGCATCAAGGTCTAAGTGGTTAGTAGGCTCGTCGAGGAGCAGGATATCCGGATTACCGAACAGTGCCTGTGCAAGCAGGACTTTTACCTTTTCCGGACCATTTAAGTTCTTCATCATCTCATAATGCATCTCAACCGGAATGCCGAGACCATTTAACAAAGTTGCGGCATCGGATTCTGCTTCCCATCCGTTCATGGCTGCGAATTCGCCTTCCAGTTCGCTGGCTTTCATACCATCTTCATCGGTGAAATCCTCTTTTGCATAGATGGCTTCTTTTTCTTTCATGATCTCATAGAGTCTTGCATTTCCCATCATAACAGTATCCAGTACCGGATATTCATCATATTTGAAATGATCCTGCTGCAGGAAAGAAAGACGCTCACCTGGTGTGATGATAACTTCACCGTTCGTTGGTTCAAGCTGTCCGGATAAGATTTTTAAAAATGTAGATTTACCTGCACCGTTTGCTCCGATCAGACCGTAGCAGTTTCCTTCTGTAAATTTAATATTAACATCTTCGAACAGGGCTTTTTTACCAACCCGTAATGTTACATTACTTGTACTAATCATATTGGTTTATATTCTCCTTGTCGTTTGAATCTCTGTTGATAGTGACTGCGTCCGGATTTGCAGACGCTGACTAGCATATAGTATCAAATATAGGGGAAAATAGCAAGGGAAGTTCCTCTTTTCCTTCTATGAAAAAGGGTATATAATGGTAACTACGAAGAATAGAAAGCAAAAGAGAGGTATGAAGTTTATGATAAAAGCAACATTAGTATTGGAAGGCGGAGCCAATCGCGGAGTATTTACATCGGGAGTCCTTGATTATCTGATGGGAAAAGAACTGTATATGTCCAATGTGATCGGTGTATCTGCAGGTGCCTGCAATGCAGTTGATTATGTATCAAAACAGGCTGGACGGAGCCGGGAATGCGTGATCCACCGTGAGAAAGAATATGATTATGTATACGGATTGAAGAAGACATTGAAAGAAAAAGCACTGATGGATATGGATATGTTGTTTGATAAATTCCCGAATGAAATCTATCCATTTGATTTCGAGACGTATTTTGCATCCGAGATGGAATGCGAACTGGTTGTTACGAATTGCATCACAGGAGCTGCAGAGTATCTGTCAGAAGATAAGGATCCGGAACGTCTGATGAAGATCTGCCGTGCATCAAGCAGTATGCCGCTTGCAGCACCGATTGCAAATGTAGACGGAATTCCGTATATGGACGGGGGACTTGCAGACTCCATTCCGATCGAGTATGCATTGGAAAAAGGGAATGACAAGATCGTTGTAGTGCTGACGAGAAATCCGGGTTACCGCAAGAAGAGAGCGCTAAAAGCAACAGAACAGCTTTATAAAAGAGCCTATAAAAAATATCCGAATCTGGTACGTGCGATCATGACAAGAAATGCGGTATATAACAGGCAGATGAAGCTGATCGAAAAGCTGGAAGAAGAAGGGAAGATCTTTGTGATCCGTCCACTGATTCCGACCGTATCACGTATGGAGAAGGATTACGATAAGCTGCAGCATTTCTATATGCATGGAAACAGATTAATGAAAAAAGAATATCAGGGCCTGTTGGAATATCTGAACGAGTAGAGGAAGAATGAGACCAGAAACATTATTAGACTTTATGGGTGTGGCAGAACACCTGAAATGTAATATGCGCCATTCCAGAATGACAGATCACAGGCGGGAAAGTGTGGCAGAACACACGTACCGTCTATGTGTATTTGCGTGGCTGGTAAAAGAAGAATTTCCGGATTGTGACATGGATAAGGTGATGAAGATGTGCCTGTTCCATGATCTGGGGGAAGCGCTAACCGGTGATATTCCGGCATTTGTGAAGACGGATGACGACCGGAAAACAGAAGGAGATGCGCTCACGCTGCTGACCGCAATGCTTCCGGGAAAAGAGCGGCAGGAGTTGGATGAATTGTTCGGGGAACTGGAAAGAGAAGAGACAATGGAAGCGAAGATCGTGCATGCCCTGGATAAGATGGAGACTTTGATCCAGCATAACGAGGCGGATATTGCAACCTGGCTTCCGCTGGAATATGATCTTCAGATGACTTACGGGGAAAAAGAATGTATGGCAGATCCATATCTTACGAAGCTGCGTGAAGTGATCCGGCAGATATCGGAAGATAAGATCACCGCAGAAGGAGAAGACAGAGAATCGTCTTACTATATCAGAAAAGATATAGAGAATATGCATCTGTCGGAAGTGACAGATCTCTTACGGAGTACAGAATGGGCAGAAGACAGAACGGAAGAGATGATCCGGAAAAGTATGGAGAATTCTTGTCCATATGGTCTGTTTCTGAAAGCCGGCACCGGTGAAGGCAGAATCAAGGAAAGCAGTATGGCCGGAAAAGACAGACAGATTGGATTTGCAAGGGTTCTGACAGACGGTGTCACGACGTTTTATCTGATGGATTTCGTTATAGAAGAAAAGTACCGCAGTCAGGGATTCGGAACCATTTTGATGGATCGGATCATGAAAGAGAACGGGCACCTGTATGGAATGCTGCATACAAAAGATGCAAAAGCCTTTTATGAAAAATATGGCTTCCGTGCAATCGGAGATACAAAGAAAACAGAAGAAATATATATGGAAAAACCGTGCAGTTGAAAATAGCTGCACGGTTTTTTACAGATCTTCCAGATTGATATCACGCGGTGTTTCCATATGTTTCAATGTAATCTCATAGATGCGTGAAGTATCGCCATTCTTCATACAATCCATGATCCAGTCAAGATCTTTAAAAAGCTTTTTTGCCTTACGGGAAGAGAACTCTTCAGAAGGATTCATGAATGTACTTATATTCCTCGGTCAGCCGATCGTAGCAGTCGGACTGGGACTGATCGTAGCAATTCTGACACTTGGAAGAAGCCTTGACAGACATGAAGCCCTTACAGAGATGGAAAAAGGAATGGCTTCAGCCGGAATCATCATGCTGGTAACAGGCGGAGGCGGAGCTCTCGGACAGATCAAGCCGTCTTTTGTATGCCGGAGTATGTAAGGGAACGAACATTCTGTGTTATCTTGTAAATAAAATGCCGGCATGTTATCATAAATACAGAAAAAAAGAAGGAACAGGTGTATTATGAATGAATCAAGCCGTCAGGAACGGATAATAAGAACGTCTGTGGTCGGAATATTAGTGAACTTACTGATCGCAGCAGTGAAAATAATGATCGGGACACTGGCATCGTCCATTGCGATCGTGTCGGAAGGTATCAATAATGCAACGGATGCAGGATCTTCGTTCCTGACTTATATAGGGACAAAACTTTCCGGGAAACATCCGGATGAAAAGCATCCGTTTGGGTATGGAAGAATAGAGTATCTGACAGGTATGGTGGTCGGCGTCCTGATATTATATGCCGGACTGGGGATGCTTAAGGAGTCTGTGGAAGGAATCCTTCATCCGTCAGATATGAATGTCAGTATACTGACGGTACTGATCGTTGCAGGAACAGCCGTAACCAAATTTATTCTGGGAATGTATACGATAAAAGTAGGAAAATCCGTAGAATCAGAAGTATTACTGGCAGTGGGGGAAGATGGAAGAAATGATTCGTATTTCTCAGGTCTGACAATCCTGTCATCTGTGATATTTTTATTTACAGGTTTCTCGCTGGATGCTTATGCAGGTATTGTGTTTTCTTTTGTCGTGATAAAGAGCGGAGTGGACACGCTTAAGAATACGGCATCCGATCTGATCGGACGGTCGGGGAAAGAAGAACTTGCGAGAAAGCTTTATAAAGAAATCCGTGCAACAGATGGAGTGATCAGTGCGATCGATATGATGCTGCACGATTATGGACCGGACCGCTATTCAGGTTCGGTGAATATCGAGATCGATCATAAAAGAAGCATCGGAGAAGTCTATGAAGAGATTCATAGATTGCAGCTTCGGATCATGGAAGAGTATCATGTGACGATGGTGTTTGGAATCTATGCAGTCGATGAAGATACTGCGGCTATCGTTGATATCCGCAGATACATCGGGAAATTCGTACGCGTAAATGAGCACGTGAAGAGTTTTCATGCGTTATATCTGAGCAAAGAGACCGGTACACTCTACTGTGATCTCATTGTGGACTATGCACTCAGAGACTGGGAAGAGTTGAGGGAATCTTTTGTAGAATACATGAAGAAGCAGTATCCGGAATATGAGATATCACTGACAATAGAGACAGAATTTGTATGATTTTTATTCCGTGTGTATCAAATGCCTTATGAATGAAATGGCAAATGCGTAACCGTAGTGGCCTCCACCGGGTTACACTTCCGGGCATTTCATTTATTAACATCCGCTGCCAGTCACGACTTGAAGAAAACAGTATAAAGTGGTTCTGGTGAATGTGGAATGCTCTTAGGAAAAGTTAGAGAGTCAGAATCTCCGTTAAAGGAACGAAGCGAACGTGTTTGAGGCGAACGCCGAGTTTGAGCGTAGTTCCTTTGCTTTTAGGAGATTCTGGCTCTCTTAGTTTTTCTTAGAGCATGGAACCTGAACCAGAACCACTTTATACTGTTTTCTTCAAGGATCGAGAGGCCAACTACGTTAATAAATTAAATCCCAATCGACTTATTCTTCTCTATGCCTTATCTTCCGATATCCTTTCTGCAATCCTTTTACCAGAAGTGTCAGGTATCGCAGTACTGCCTCGGTTGCAATCGAGAATACTACGAATAACATGATACACTTCGTTGACATTCCCGTAATTGCGAATAATTTCGGCAGGAAGATGATACATAAGATACAGCCGGTCAGGCATCCTCCCCAGACTACACCGCGGAAGATATTGACCGGTTTACAGATATTGAACAGGATGATGAATCCTACGATCAGAAGCAACATCGTTGCTGCTGTCGAGATATCTGTAGTATTTACGCCAAATGTCTTACCGAATACGACCAGTGCACCGACCATCAGTACATCGGTCAGGCCTGCCGGCAATGCCTTCAGGAATACATTGGTCAGGAAATGTCCCTGTATTCTTTCTTTATTTGGCTGGAACGCCAGGAAGAATCCAGGTACTCCGATCGTAAACATGCTGATCAGCGATATCTGGGATGGTTCCATCGGATAGGTAATCATCAGCACTACGGAGAATAAGGACAACAGGAAGGAGAAGATATTCTTCACCAGGAACAGACTGGCTGAACGCTGGATGTTATTAACCACCCGTCTTCCTTCCATTACTACCGACGGCATACATGCAAAGTTGGACTCCAGTAATACCACCTGCGAAGCCTGTACTGCCGCGTCACTTCCGGATGCCATGGCTACACTGCAGTCGGCATCTTTCAATGCCAGTACGTCGTTGACACCGTCTCCGGTCATTGCTACTGTCTTGCCCTGGTCTTTAAGGGCGTGTACGAATTTACGTTTCTGATCCGGTGTTACACGTCCGAATACTGTATAATTGGCAACCGCATCTGCAATCTCTGCATCACTGTGAAGAGTCGCTGCATCGACATAACGGTCTGCATTTGCAATTCCGGCTTCTTTTGCCACTTCAGAAACGGTCAGGGGATTATCTCCGGATATAACTTTCACTTCTACACCCTGTTCTGCAAAGTAAGCAAATGTCTCCGGTGCTTCTTTTCGGATTGGATTGGCAAGAAGGACATATCCAAGCGGCGTTACCTTGCCGGTCAGTGCTTTTCCGTCCAGTTCTCCGTCATATGTACCGAATACCAGCACACGGTTTCCTTTTCCTGCATACCCTTCAATCTCTTCTTTATATTCATCAAAATCATCTCTCAGCACGAATTCCGGTGCTCCAAGTACATGTACTTCCTCTTCGTATGTGACACCACTGTATTTGGTTGCAGATGTAAATGGAGTTACAGACTCAGCCTTTTTTCCTGTTCCTTCTTTAAAATATTCTTTTAACGCCTCCATAGTGATGTTATCACTGCTCATTGCTTTCGCAAAATCACCGAGCATTTTCGGAAGTTCCTGCATTTCATCTTTTTTATAATTGGATGTCGGAACCACATCCTTTACACTCATGTTTGTCTCTGTGATCGTTCCGGTCTTATCAACGCAAAGCACATTAACTCTTGCGAGAGTTTCAATACTCTTCATATCGTGAAGTAAAACCTTCTGTTTTGCCAGACGCATTGCACTGACTGCCATTGCTACACTCGCAAGAAGGTATAACCCTTCCGGAATCATACCGATCACAGCCGCCACCATAGAAGTAATACTGCTTCGGAATGGATCTCCGTTAAAGAAGAAGCTCTGCACGAACAGTATAATTCCGATCGGGATCAATGCGATACCGACAAATTTTACCAGTTTGTCAAGTGAACGGATCATTTCTGACTGCTCACCTTTCTGCATTGCTTTTGCTTCCAGTGTCAGTTTGGAAATGTAGGAATCCACACCTACTGCATCCAATCTTGCATGACATTCTCCTGCCACAATAAAGCTTCCCGACATCAGATGATCTCCCGGATTCTTGGTAATCTCATCTGATTCTCCTGTCAAAAGAGATTCATTGACCTGCACACTTCCATGTACCACTTCTGCATCAGCACAGACCTGATTTCCTGCTTTAAAGATTACAATATCATCCAGAACCAGACTCTCCGAATCGACCCGTGAAGTCTTTCCGTCTCTGACCACTGTTGCATGTGGTGCATTTAGCATATTTAATTTTTCCAGTGTCTTTTTTGAACGGATTTCCTGTATGATACCGATCAGTGTATTAAAAATGATAACCGGAAGGAATGTCAAGTTACGGAACGAGCCCACAATTATCAGAAGAATCGCCAGGACCAGAAAGATCAGATTAAAATATGTAAATACATTTTCCTTAATGATCTCTTCCGTTGTCTGCGCCGGAGGATCGACTGATATGTTGCCCCACCCGTCACGCCTGTGTTCTTCTGCCTGCGCCGACGTCAGGCCTTCCTCATAATCCGGCTCGTATCTGGTTGTCGGTGTACGTTCTATTTCATAATCACAGGCTTCTTCCTGCAGTTTTCGTTTTCGCCTGTCGTTTTTTTTCATAGAGTTCCTCCTTATCAGCTGCATTCTACTGTTACATTCTGATTTTATCTATTATTTGTATTTAGTATACACCAGAATATGCCAATATTGTATTAACACTTTATGAATTCTGTATGTATTTTTGCTGAAAATGCAGTTCACATCTTCATGTAAACTGCATCTGCTTCCTCTATATACTCACATTTTCATCCGTACGAAGCAACGCACTTTTCGCAAGCTGATCCGCTTCTTCGTTATAATGATTTCCTGTATGCGCTGCGACTTTGCAGAAAGATACCTTTATCTGCTCTGCTGCTTCCTGCATATGCGCCGCATACTTGCTGGTAAGCGGTGTCTTGGCCCGCCACACGCCTGTCACCCATTTTTCCACACCTTCGTAATCATAGCGGATCTCTACTGCCGGATACTCATGCTCTTTCGCCCATTGCACTGCATTCATCGCGCCGAGCATTTCTCCTGCAACGTTCCGGATCTTCACGCCTTCCGGATCACAGCCGCTTCCGGATTTTCTGAATTCTTCTCCGGCCGGTGTCAGGATCACACAGCCAAATGCATATCTTCCGATGCTTTTTTCAAAGCTTCCGTCCACATAGGCAATCACCATATTTTCCGGCACTTCAACAATTCCTGCTGCTTCTTTTTCTTCATCCTTAGATACATTTGCAGTAGTTGACATTTGCAAGAATGCCATGGCTTCTTCCCTGTCTGTAAAGCCTCTGAACTCTGCTCCGGAGTATCCGGACGTCGCTTTCTGACACTCTGCCCAGGTCTCAAATAATCCTGTCTTATGTCCTTTTCTTACTGCATATATTTTCTTTTTTGCCATATCTATTATCCCTTTCTGAGAATTTCTAAGAATCTATCTCCATACTTTTCCAGTTTATGCTCTCCGACACCCGATACTTCCAACATCTCATCCCGTGTCGCCGGACGCATTACACACATACCGGCAAGCGTCTTATCTGCAAATACCATATACGGCGGTACCTTTTCTTCCGATGCGATCTCACGTCTGAGTTCCCGCAGACTTTCGAATAATTCTGCATCTTTTTCTGAAAGTTCCGCTGCCACTGCGCCTTTTTTGCGTCTGTTCTTTTTCTCTTTTGATTCAGATTTCTTTTCTGTCTCTTCTTTCGGAAGCTTCATGATCAGCGGTTCTTCCGTTTTCATAAATGCTTTCCCTTCCGGTGTCAGACAGATCACCGGATATTGTTCGCCCTTTTCTTCCACATATTCGCGGAACTGTAATTCCCTTAATATCTGTCGTAATCTCGGAACCGTCCGCTCACTTAACACTGCATATTCCGGATTCTTATCCAGATTCTTGCCCAGGATCTTCTGACTCTTTCCGCCGTGCACGATGTCGATCACCGTCGCTGCCCCGTAATTCCAGTCCAATGCATCCAGACACCGCAGGATTGTATTCGCCTCCAATGTGATATCTACCTCTTCAAACTGTGTCTGGCAGTTCAGACAGTTTCCGCAATAAGAACTGCTCTTTTCTCCAAAGTAATTCAAGATATATTGTCTTAAGCATTCTGATGTAAAACAGTAAAATGTCATCTGTTTCAGACGGTCCAGATCCCGTTCTTTTACGATTTTGCGCGTCTCTTCATCCAACTCACTGTTCTCTTCTCCATTTTCAATAAACAGACGGTTCGTCCTTACATCCCTCGGCTCATAATAAAGAATACATTCTGACGGCTCCCCGTCTCTTCCTGCACGTCCGGCCTCCTGATAATAGCTTTCCATATTTTTCGGCATATTATAATGAATGACAAAGCGTACATCCGGCTTGTCGATTCCCATTCCGAATGCATTTGTCGCCACCATGATCTGCCGCTTTCCGTATATAAAATTCTCCTGATTTTCCTTCCGTTCCTCATCCGATAGTCCGGCATGATATCTGGTCACGGAAAATCCTTCATTTCTCAGATCAAAGCTTACCTGTTCCACGCTCTTTCTCGTCAGGCAATATATAATTCCGCTGTCACCGGATGTATCGTATCCTTTTTCCTTCAGATAACTGACCAGTTCCTTATACTTATCCACAGGCTTCTTAACTGCAAAGAAAAGATTTCCACGATCGAACCCGGTTGTTTCCACATATGGATTCTGAAGCCTTAAGATATCAAGGATGTCTTCTCTTACTTCTGCCGTCGCTGTCGCCGTATATGCACCGACCACCGGGCGGTATGACAGACGGTCCAGAAAATCCAGGATCTTGAGATAGCCCGGACGGAAATCCTGTCCCCACTGCGATACGCAGTGCGCCTCATCTACCGCTACAAAAGATATCTGCACCTGCTCAGAGAGTGCAAAATCCAGAAAGCTCTCGGTTTCCAACCGTTCCGGTGCCACGTATATGATCTTGTATCTCCCCTGTTTTGCAAGCTGCAGTGCTTTGTAATACTGTCCGGAAGTCAGAGAACTATTTAAGAAAGCTGCATGAACACCCATCTGGTTCAGCGTTCCAACCTGATCTTTCATGAGTGAGATCAGCGGCGAGATTACGATCGTAATTCCTTTCATCATAAGTGCCGGCACCTGATAACATACCGACTTTCCCGCTCCGGTCGGCATGATTCCAAGCACATCCCTGCCTTCCAGTACCGCTTCTATCACAGGGATCTGTCCCTCCCGGAAATGATCATAGCCGTAGTATTGTTTCAGTATCTTTTCTGCTTCTTTGATTGCCTTACTCATTCTGCCCCGACTCCTTACATTCTGTCTTTTTTTGTCCATTTCTTTTCTACTCATTACTTTTTTGATCCGCAGACTTTCCCACACCCACTATGTTTTACTATCTTATCACATTTGTCTCTATCTTTCATCCTATCTTTACAATCCCCTCTTTCATGGAGAAATCCTTTTGACTTTCCGATTCTTTTTCAGTATAATTGTTTCAGTTTTTGAAATAAAGGAGGACAAACACATGGATTTCCGTCAGATCACCATGATGCAGAAGATAAAATCAGGTATGGATCGTTTTCGTGCCAACCACCCAAAATTTCCGATGTTTTTACGCGCAGTATCACAGGATGCGTTGGTGGAAGGAACGATCATTGAGATCAATGTGACCACACCGGAAGGAAAAAAATATTGTACCAATGTCAAGTTGAAAGCCGATGACATGGAACTTTTTGATTCTTTTAAATCTATGCAGGGATAGTTTCCCTGCATATTTTTTATTCAGTGGGAACATACTAATTCTGTCATAAATATATAACAAGGAAGGTATTTATTATGGAAGAAATGTTTTGTTTCCAATGTCAGCAGACCGCCCATAATTCCGGATGCGAGGGTCGTGCCGGTGTCTGTGGGAAGAAAAGTGACACCGCTAATTATCAGGATGAGCTTACTGGTGCACTGATCGGTCTGTCACGTGCCGTGCGTAAAAAGCTTGCCCTGAATCCGGATGCTTCTTTCGAACATGCGGATGAACTTATCTTAAAAGGGTTATTCACCACCATTACCAATGTTAATTTTTTCAATGATACGATCATCGAACTTATTCATGAAGTAAATGTTGAAAAGGACCGGATCTATCCGGATATCATGAATTATGATGTCCGCCATATCTGGGAAGATCAGGAAGATATCCGGTCTTTAAAGTCTCTGATCCTTTTCGGACTGCGTGGCATGGCTGCTTACGCTTATCATGCTTATGCGTTGGATTATGTAGACAGAAATATCCTTGATTTCTTCTATGAAGGGCTCGAAGCCATTGCTTCGGAAAAGAGCAGTGACGAATTACTTGCACTCGTATTAAAAACGGGCGAGATCAATTTTCGCTGCATGGAGCTTCTGGATCATGCAAACTCCGGCACTTATGGCAATCCGGTACCGACAGAAGTTCCACTGACCATCGAAAAGGGACCTTTCATCGTTGTCAGCGGACATGATCTTCATGATATGGAACTGTTATTAAAGCAGACGGAAGGAAAAGGAATCAATATCTACACCCACAGTGAGATGCTTCCGGCACATGGATATCCGGAATTAAAGAAATATTCTCATTTAAAAGGAAACTTTGGAACTGCCTGGCAAAGTCAGCAGTCGGAATTTCACAACATTCCGGCACCTATTTTATTTACTACCAACTGTCTGATGCC
>ENA-OWOD01001164-OWOD01001164.1-gut-metagenome-genome-assembly--contig:-NODE-1164-length-11184-cov-2.701720_pt1 | contig 11184 bp, 7 predicted proteins | sample MGYA00248256_ERZ651792 | MGnify/ENA primary metagenome ERZ651792 (study PRJEB26908, sample SAMEA4031714) | gut metagenome | biome: gut; feature: normal infant; material: stool | place: China | collected 2015...
ATATGATTCATCAGTACCGTAATAATGGATACAATATCGTTATGGATGTGTACAGCGGCTCTGTACATGTGGTAGATGATGTCTGTTATGATGTGATCGCAAAATTGAACGGATCAGAGACAGAACCAACTGCCGGAACATTAAAAGAAACAGGTGTAAAAGATCAGCTTCTGCAGTCACTGGGAAATAAATACGAAGCGTCAGATATCGAAGATGCATTGTCAGACGTGATCGAGCTGACAGAAGGCGGACAGTTATTTGTAAAAGATACATACGAATGTATGATTGAAGAGGGGAAGAAGAGGAAAACGGTCGTAAAAGCATTGTGCCTGCACATTGCACATGACTGTAACCTTGCCTGTAAATATTGCTTCGCAGAAGAGGGAGAGTACCACGGAAGACGTGCACTTATGAGTTTTGAAGTGGGTAAGAAGGCACTGGATTTCCTGATCGCAAATTCCGGAAACCGCCGCAACCTGGAAGTTGACTTCTTCGGAGGGGAACCTCTGATGAACTGGCAGGTTGTAAAAGATCTGGTGGCTTACGGAAGAGAACAGGAGAAGATCCATAACAAGCATTTCCGTTTTACCGTTACGACCAACGGTGTCCTTTTAAATGATGAGATCCAGGAATTTGTAAATAAAGAGATGGACAATGTTGTATTAAGTCTGGATGGAAGAAAGGAAATCAATGACCAGATGCGTCCGTTCCGTAACGGAACGGGAAGCTATGATTTGATCGTTCCGAAATTCCAGAAGCTTGCAGAAAGCAGAAATCAGGAAAAATATTATATCCGTGGAACATTTACAAGAAACAATCTGGACTTTTCCAATGATATTATGCATTTTGCAGATCTTGGATTCAAACAGATGTCGATCGAGCCGGTCGTTGGAGATGAAAGTGATCCGTATGCGATCAGGGAGGAAGATCTTCCTAAGATCATGGAGGAATATGACAAACTTGCGAAGATGATGATCGAACGCGAGAAAGAGGGAAAAGGCTTCAATTTCTTCCATTTTATGATAGATTTAAACGGTGGTCCGTGTGTGGCAAAACGTTTATCCGGATGTGGTTCCGGAACAGAGTATCTGGCTGTTACACCATGGGGCGACCTCTATCCATGCCATCAGTTCGTCGGACAGGAAGAGTTTCTGATGGGGAATGTGGACGATGGAATCGTGAAGCCGGAGATCGCGGACGATTTCAGAAGCTGTAATGTGTATTCGAAAGATAAATGCAGAAACTGTTTTGCAAAATTCTATTGCAGTGGTGGATGTATGGCGAACTCTTACAATTTCCACGGTACGATCCATGATACCTATGAGATCGGCTGTGAGATGCAAAGGAAGCGTGTAGAGTGTGCGATCATGATGAAGGCTGCACTTGCAGAAGAATAAATAATTCGAGAGGATGTGTAGGAGAACGATGAAAAAGTCAAAAAGCATACTGAGTCTGCTTCTGACTGTAATTCTCATCGTCGGTCTTGGTTTTACTGTTATCACAGGAATTGGAAAATCTAAGACCGGTGCGATGAAGAACATCAAACTTGGTCTGGATCTTGCCGGTGGTGTCAGCATCACTTATCAGGTAAAAGATAAGAATCCGACCAAAGAAGAGATGAGTGATACAATCTATAAGCTGCAAAAGCGAGTAGAGCAGTACAGTACAGAAGCAAGTGTATACCAGGAGGGAGACGACCGAATCAATATCGAGATTCCTGGTGTTACAGATGCCAATAAGATTCTGGATGAACTTGGAAAACCAGGTTCCCTTTCTTTCCAAACAGCAGATGGTGAGACGGTCCTTACAGGAACCGATGTAAAGAGCGCATCTGCAAAGAGTGGTCAGGATGATATGGGGAATAAAGAATACTCCGTAGAACTGAACCTGACAAAATCAGGAACAAAGAAATTTGCTACAGCAACACAGAACAATATCGGAAAACAGATTGCGATCATTTATGACGGTGAGACCATCTCCAGTCCGGTTGTCCAGTCTGCGATCACAGGCGGACAGGCTTATATTACCGGAGACTTTACATACGAAGAAGCTGATAATCTGGCATCAACGATCCGTATCGGTGGACTGAAACTGGAACTGGAAGAATTACGTTCGAATGTAGTCGGAGCACAACTTGGAGAGCAGGCACTTAGCACAAGTCTGAAGGCGGGAGTGATCGGTCTGATCCTGGTATTCCTGTTTATGATTCTGGTATACAGGCTTCCGGGACTGGCATCCAGTCTTGCACTGCTGATCTATACAGAGATTGTACTAGTGATCCTGAATGCATTTAATGTAACCTTAACCCTTCCGGGTATTGCAGGTATCATTTTAAGTATTGGTATGGCGGTGGATGCGAACGTTATTATCTTTTCCCGTGTGCGTGAAGAGATGATGAAAGGAAAAACTGTGAAGTCATCACTTAAGGCAGGATTCCAGAAAGCAATGTCAGCTATCGTTGACGGTAACGTAACAACCCTGATTGCAGCAGCGGTTCTGTGGTTCAAAGGTTCCGGAACAGTAAAAGGATTCGCACAGACACTGGCAATCGGTATTGTGGTATCCATGTTTACCGCACTGGTGATCACACGTATGATCGTATATGCATTCTATGGAATCGGAATCCGCAAAGAGAGTCTGTATTATCATCAGATGAAAGAAAGAAAGCCGGTGAATTTCCTCGGAAAGAAGAAGATATTCTTCAGCGTTTCCATTGCACTGATCCTTGCAGGATTTGTGATCATGGGAGTTAATTCAGCAAAGGGAAATGGAGCACTGGCATACAGTCTGGATTTCCAGGGCGGAACTTCTATGAATGTGAAATTTGACAAAGATTATTCTATCGATGAGATCGATGAAGAGATTGTTCCTGTAGTAGAAAAGATTACCGGAGACCACAACATTCAGACACAGAAGGTGTCCGGAACCAAACAGGTCATTATTAAAACAAAGACATTAAGTCTTGCGAAACGTGAGCAGGTCAACAAAGCACTGAAAACTACATTTGGAGTGAAAGAATCCGATATCACAGCTGAAAATATAAGTTCTACGATCAGTGGTGAGATGCGTCGTGATGCAGTAATTGCCGTGATCGTGGCAACAATCTTTATGCTGCTTTACATCTGGTTCCGTTTCAAAGATGTACGTTTTGCTACAAGTGCGGTTGCGGCACTGTTACATGACGTTCTGGTGGTACTTGCATTCTATGCGGCATCCAGAATCTCAGTGGGAACAACATTTATTGCATGTATGCTGACGATTGTCGGTTATTCCATCAATGCAACGATTGTAATCTTTGACAGAATCCGTGAGGAACTTCCACTGATGAAGAGAAACGATGATCTGGCTGAAGTGGTAAATAAGTGTATAACACAGACGTTGACAAGAAGTATTTATACATCGTTGACGACATTTATCATGGTATTTGTTCTGTTTATTATGGGTGTAAGTTCTATTCGTGAATTTGCAGCACCGCTTATGGCAGGTATCATCTGCGGAGGATATTCTTCCGTATGTATCACAGGAGCCCTGTGGTATGTTATGAAAACAAAAGCCTCTAAAAAAGCAACAAACAAAAAGAAAAAATAAATCAGAAAATGATTTGAAAAGCAGTTGTGCCTGTTGACAGGGTATAACTGCTTTTTTAAAATTAAAAAGTAATTGTACTTAGACTGAAGAGACAAAGGAGCGACAACAATGGAACGATGGGTTCTGCTGCGGAAAGGCGCAGATTTTGAGGCAATAGGGAAAAAATACCAGATCAGCCCGCGGCTGGCATGTCTGATCCGGAACAGGGATGTGATCGGGGAAGAAGCGGTTGACCGCTATCTGAATGGAACAATCAGTGATCTGTATGATGGAATGCTGATGAAAGATATGGATAAAGCAATCGATATTCTGAAAGAGAAGATCCTGGAAGATAAGAAAATCCGGGTGATCGGAGATTATGATATAGACGGAGTGAATGCAACTTACATTCTGCTGGAAGGACTGGAACGTCTCGGTGCGGATGTGGACAGTGATATACCAGACCGTATCAGTGACGGATATGGACTGAACAGGCATCTGGTCGAAAGAGCTTATGAAGCCGGTGTAGATACGCTCATTACCTGTGATAATGGGATCGCGGCAGCAGATGAAATCGCGTATGGAAAAGAAATGGGGATGACAGTGATCGTAACAGATCACCATGAGGTCACGTTTGATGAACAGGATGGAGAAAAACGATACAGAATTCCGCCGGCAGATGCGGTTATGGATCCTAAGCAGCCGGATTGTCTCTATCCATTTAAAGGACTCTGCGGTGCTGCGGTTGCATACAAGCTGATGGAGGCATTGTGGGAGAGTATGGGAAAGGATTCGGCGGATCTGGATGATCTGATCGAAAATGTTGCGATCGCTACGATCGGAGACGTGATGGATCTGGAAGATGAGAACCGTATTTTTGTCAAAGAAGGTCTTCAGATGCTGAGACGCACAAAGAATCCGGGATTGAAAGCTTTGATCGAGTGTACAGGGATTGACAAGAACAGCCTGAATTCCTATCATATCGGTTTTGTACTCGGGCCATGTATCAATGCCAGCGGAAGGTTGGATACAGCAAAACGTGCGCTGGAATTACTGAGAGCAGGAACGCAGAAGGAGGCAGATATCCTTGCAGGAGACTTGAAAGCGTTGAATGACAGCAGGAAGGATATGACGGAAGAGGCTGTAAAACAGGCAGAAGAGCAGGTGGAGACAACAACCATTTCCAAGGACAAGGTGTTGGTCGTTTATCTTCCGGATTGTCATGAAAGTCTGGCAGGTATCGTCGCCGGAAGGATAAGAGAGAACTATTATAAACCGGTGTTTGTACTGACGGATGCAGAAGAAGGAGTGAAAGGATCCGGCAGGTCGATCGACGGATACCACATGTATGAAGAACTGAATAAATGCAAAGAATTGCTGACGAAGTTTGGCGGACACCGGCTGGCAGCCGGATTGTCACTTCCGAAAGAGAATGTCGGGAAATTTCGCGAGATGGTGAATAAAAACTGTACGCTGACCGAAGAAGAGATGAAAGAAAAAGTAACTATCGATATGGAGATGCCGTTCGGATGTGTGACGGAAGGATTGGTGAAAGAACTGGAACTTCTGGAACCATTTGGAAAAGGAAATACAAAACCGGTATTTGCAGCACGCGATGTCACATTACTTGGTGCAAGAATTCTTGGGAAGAATAGAAATGTACTGAAATTACAGGTGCAGGATGTGAATGGATGCAGGATTGAAGCAATGCTGTTCCATCATGCAGATGATTTCCTGGGCAAACTGGAAGAACAGTATGGAAAGACAGAAGTGGAGGCACTCTTAAAAGGTCGTGGCAGACAGATCCGGATCTCGATGACATATTATCCGGATATTAATGAATATATGGGGAAAAAGACACCACAGATTGTGGTGACGCATTACCGTTAAACCATAGATTGAAAATTAGAAAAAGTAATGCTATACTTAAAGTTGTATTTTAGACAGAAATGGAGAGAGTATCATGAAAGCGATAGAAGAGTATGTAAGAAGCATTCCGGATTTTCCGGAACCGGGAATTATATTCAGAGATGTAACAAGCATTCTTCAGGATGCGGAGGGGTTACATCTGGCAATAGATCTGATGCAGGAAAAATTAAAAGACGTAGAGTTTGATGTGGTTGTAGGACCGGAATCCAGAGGATTTATTTTTGGAGTTCCGATTGCATATAACCTGCATAAGCCATTTATCCCGATCAGAAAAAAAGGAAAGCTCCCTTGCGAGACTGTTTCTGTTGAATATGAACTGGAATATGGTACTGCTACGATCGAGATGCATAAAGATGCGATCAAACCGGGACAAAGAGTGGTTATCATTGACGATCTGATCGCAACAGGCGGAACCAATGAGGCAATGGTAAAACTAATCGAAGGACTTGGCGGGAAAGTAGTAAAGACAGTATTTCTTATGGAACTTGCGGGATTAAAGGGAAGAGAGCGATTAGAAGGATATGATGTGGATGCCGTGATCACATATCCGGGTAAGTAATAGAAGCATCAAGGGAAGGAGGCGTTGATATGTCAGACAAGACAACATATGAATCACTGGACAACCGGATTGCACCGGAAGCCCTGACGGAAGACCATACAAAAGGACTCGCTGTCGTAGACGGACATGCGGTGAAATCGCAGGAAGATTATGAAGATCCGGACCGGTTGTATGGCATGTTGATTGCCCGTATCCGAAAGTATCATCCGTCCACAGATGTTTCCCTGATTGAGAAAGCTTATAAGCTGGCAGTTGAAGCACATGGAGATCAGCGCAGAAAATCCGGAGAGCCATATATCATCCATCCGTTATGGGTAGCGATCATTCTGGCAGATCTTGAGATGGATAAAGAGACGATCGCTGCAGGAATGCTGCACGATGTGGTTGAAGATACAAAGTTTACGGAAGAAGATATCCGAAAGGAATTCGGAGCAGAAGTAGCACTTTTGGTAGATGGAGTTACCAAGCTGGGAAGACTTTCTTATTCTTCGGATAAACTGGAGGTACAGGCAGAAAATTTAAGAAAGATGTTCCTGGCAATGGCAAAGGACATCCGAGTCATCATCATCAAACTTGCAGACCGTCTGCATAATATGCGTACACTGCAGTTTATGACACCGGCGAAACAGAAAGAAAAAGCAAAAGAGACGATGGACATTTACGCACCGATCGCACAGCGTCTTGGAATTTCCAAGATCAAGACAGAACTGGATGATCTGGCACTTAAGTATTCACAGCCGGAAGTGTTCTATGATCTGGTGAATCAGATCAATGCCAGAAAGACTGAGCGGGAAGAATTTGTAGAGCAGATTGTAGATGAAGTGTTGACACATATGAAGAATGCGGGCATCAAAGCAGAAGTCAACGGGCGTGTCAAACATTTCTTCAGCATTTATAAAAAGATGGTCAATCAGGATAAGACAGTAGATCAGATCTATGATCTGTTCGCAGTCCGTATTATCGTAGAATCTGTAAAGGACTGCTATGCGGCACTCGGTGTGATTCATGAGATGTATACGCCGATCCCGGGACGATTTAAAGATTATATTGCAATGCCAAAACCGAATATGTACCAGTCACTGCATACAACGCTGATGAGTTCGGTCGGACAGCCGTTCGAGATCCAGATCCGTACAGAAGAGATGCATAAGACAGCTGAATATGGTATTGCGGCGCATTGGAAATATAAAGAGTCGAATGACGGTAAGAAGAGTGTTGAAGCACAGGAAGAAGAGAAGTTAAGCTGGCTGCGCCAGATCCTGGAATGGCAGAGAGACATGTCGGATAACCGGGAATTCCTGAATCTGATCAAAGGTGACCTTGATCTGTTTGCAGAAGATGTGTATTGCTTTACACCGCAGGGAGATGTCAAGAACCTGCCGAATGGTTCGACGCCGATTGACTTTGCTTATGCGATCCATAGTGCAGTTGGAAATAAGATGGTTGGGGCTAGAGTGAACGGAAAACTGGTCAATATCGATTATAAAATTCAGAACGGGGATCGAATTGAGATCCTGACTTCACAGAATTCCAAGGGGCCAAGCAGGGACTGGCTGAATATTGTAAAAAGTACACAGGCAAAGAACAAGATCAACCAGTGGTTTAAAAAAGAATTCAAAGAAAGTAATATCATCCGTGGAAAGGATATGATTGCTACATACTGCAAGGCAAAGAGTATCAATCTTACAAATATTATTCAGCCGAAGTACCAGGAGATCGTGCAGAAAAAATATGGATTCAAAGACTGGGAATCTGTGCTGGCGGCAATCGGTCACGGAGGATTAAAAGAAGGACAGGTAGTAAACCGGCTTGCAGAAGAGTATGGAAAAGATCACAGACAGGCAATTACGGATGAAGTTGTTCTGGAGAGAGTGGCTGAGGCTGCAAAAAATAAGGTGCATATTGCCAAGTCCAAGAGCGGTATTGTAGTCAAGGGAATTGATGATATGGCGGTCCGTTTTTCCAGATGCTGTAATCCGGTACCGGGAGATGAGATTATCGGATTCGTTACCCGTGGAAGAGGTCTGTCCATTCACCGTACAGACTGTATCAATATGATACATCTGTCCGAAGCGGAACGCGCAAGACTGATTCCGGCAGAGTGGGAGACGGAAGTGACAGAAAAATCAGGAGGTCAGTATCTTGCCGAGATCAAGATGTATGCCAATGACCAGCAGGGGCTTCTGATGGAGATTTCCAGAATTTTCACAGAAGAAAATGTGGATGTCAAATCTATGAATGTCCGTACCAGCAAGAAAGGAACAGCAACAATTGAGATGGGATTCATCGTTCACGGCCGTGAAGAACTGGAGCGTATCGTGAAGAAATTGCAGCAGCTTTCCGGAATCATTGATATAGAAAGGGCAACAGGCTAAAAGTATGAAGATAAAGAAATACGTAGTTGGAATGATTGGTACGAATTGCTATCTGGTAATCAACGAAGAGACAAAAGAGACGGTCATGGTTGACCCGGGAGCTTATCCGGCGAAGGTAAAGAATGCGGTAAAGGAGCAGGGACTGAAACTGAAAGCGGTGCTTTTGACACATGCACATTTTGATCATATTATGGGACTTTCTGATGTGATGGAAGACGTAAAAGTTCCGGTATATGTAGAAGAAGCGGACCTTCCGATGATGACGGACGGTGAAAGTAATCTGTCTTCTACATATGTGCGTGGAGGATACCGGTTTGAGGAGGCGGTTCCGGTCAGTGATGGGCAACAGCTGGAAATTGCAGGTTTTCAGTTCCGTGTGATCCATACACCGGGACATACACCGGGTGGATGCTGTTATTATATGGAACAGGAAGGCGTCCTCTTTAGCGGTGATACATTATTCCAGACATCGGTTGGCCGTTCAGACTTCCCGGGCGGAAGCGCATCGGCATTGGTTCGTTCTGTAAAGGAGAAACTGTTGGTACTGCCGGAAGAGACACATGTATATCCGGGGCATATGGAAGAAACGACGATCGGTTATGAAAAACTCCATAATCCATTTATATAATGAATGTTGGCAAAAGACAGTGATAAAAAACAGAATGGAGAATTAAAATGATTCAGATTATATGTAAAAGCGAGTCTTATACTTATAATGCGTATCATATATTAAAGGCTTTTTATCCGTCGCAGGAAGTATCCTGCAAGACGGATGAAGAAGCCTCTAATTATGTAACGGTACAATTACCGGATGGTCAGGAAATTTTTGCAGAAACGGAGAATCTGCAAACGGAGAAAAAACGGCAGACAGACCTGAATCTGTATGACCAACTGGAGAAGATCACCGGAGAACCACTTGCATGGGGAGTGCTTACAGGCGTACGTCCGACCAAGCTTGCTATGCAGAAGCTGGAAGCCGGCTGGAAAAAAGAAGATTATATCAGATGGGCATGGGAAAGCGCAAGAGTAAGAAAAGAAAAGGCAGTGCTTGCATGGGAGATTGCCGAGAGGGAGCGGAAGATTCTGGAAGAACTGGATTATGAAGAAGGGTACAGCTTGTATGTAGGAATCCCGTTCTGTCCGTCGGTCTGTTCTTATTGTTCTTTCAGTTCCGGACCGCTGGATCGCTGGGAAGAAAAAGTAGATGTATATGTAGATACACTTTGTAAAGAGTTGGAATTTATCGCAGAGCGTTCAAAAAATAAAAAGCTGAATACAATCTACATCGGCGGAGGTACACCGACTACTCTGACGGCAGAGCAGCTGGAACGACTGCTGGGATGGATTGATGAGAAATTTTCGAGAGAACATCTGTTGGAGTATACTGTAGAAGCAGGAAGACCAGACAGCATAACAGAAGAAAAATTAAAGGTTATAAAGAGCCACGGCATTACCAGGATTTCCATCAATCCGCAGAGCATGCAGCAGAAGACACTGGATGCGATCGGAAGAAAACATACCGTAGAAGAGATAAAAGAGGCCTATGCATTGGCCAGAGAGACCGGATTCGATAATATCAATATGGATATTATCGCAGGACTTCCGAGGGAAGATATTTCTGATATGGAAGATACATTGGCTCAGATCGCTCAGATGAAGCCGGACAGTCTGACGGTGCATTCACTGGCAATCAAGAGAGCGGCCAGAATGGAAATGAGAGATTTACACCGGGATGTGAAGGAGACACATGACATCCTTTCCGGCATGATCGAAAAAGCAGCAAAAACAGCAGAAGAGATGGAACTTTTCCCGTATTATCTGTACAGACAGAAGAATATTGCAGGGAATTTTGAAAATGTTGGTTATGCAAAGGTTGACAAAGCCGGAATATACAATATACTTATTATGGAAGAAAAACAATCTATTATTGCCGCAGGCGCAGGTGCGTCGACAAAAATCGTATTAAAGAATCCGATTCCTATGCCGGGCAGTAAAAAGAAGAAAATGACACGTCTGATCCGTCAGGAGAATGTCAAGGCAGTAGATGCCTATATCGACAGGATCGACGAAATGATAGAACGCAAAGGAGAATGGTTATGGCATTAAAGAAAAAACCGGTTACCGGTATGAAAGACATGCTCCCACGTGAGATGGAGATCCGTGATTACCTGATCGGACTTATTAAAGAGACGTATAAGACATACGGATTCTGTTCCATCGAGACACCGTGTGTGGAACATATCGAGAACCTGTGCAGCAAGCAGGGAGGAGACAACGAGAAACTGATCTTCAAGATCATGAAACGGGGAGAGAAGCTCAAACTGGAGACAGCCCAGAGCGATGCAGACCTCGTGGATGGCGGTCTTCGCTATGACCTGACCGTGCCGCTTTCCCGTTACTATTCCAACAATGCCAACGAGCTTCCTAGCCCTTTCAAGGCTCTGCAGATGGGCAATGTGTGGAGAGCAGACAGACCGCAGAGAGGACGTTTCCGTCAGTTTATGCAGTGTGACATTGACATTTTAGGTGAGCCTACTTATATGGCAGAAATCGAGCTGGTACTTGCGACTACTACACTTCTTGGCAAGCTTGACTTCCATAATTTCACTATCCGTATCAATGACCGCCGTATTCTGAAGGCTATGGCTGAGTATAGCGGATTTCCGAAGGAAAGCTTTGATACTGTATTTATCATTCTTGACAAAATGGATAAGATTGGTCTTGAGGGCGTAGCGAAATAACTGGAAGAGGAAG
>ENA-OWOD01001175-OWOD01001175.1-gut-metagenome-genome-assembly--contig:-NODE-1175-length-11078-cov-3.227979_pt1 | contig 11078 bp, 8 predicted proteins | sample MGYA00248256_ERZ651792 | MGnify/ENA primary metagenome ERZ651792 (study PRJEB26908, sample SAMEA4031714) | gut metagenome | biome: gut; feature: normal infant; material: stool | place: China | collected 2015...
CTCCCTCCACCCGCACCATTATGGGCGGTTTAAGTTTAACCCTCTAAATTAATAGGAAGATGAAGAAATTAGTTATATTATTAGCTGCTGCGTTAACTTTTAATAGTTGTTCGGATAGTTTTCTGGATTTATCAAATCCCAGTGCGTTATCTCCAAGTGTCTACCCTAAATCTATGGCGGATATGGAGACTATCGTAACTTCAGTTTATGCGAATATGGTCGCTGTGCCTTTGTATGGAAAAAGGGTTATGGCGAAAGGGACATTCTGTGTGGATCATACGGTAGATATGGCTTGGACTGGTGACGCCAACTGGAACCAGTTGGCGACCAATCAAGTGACTTCTGATAATGCTTACATTGGGACGTTATGGATTGGTTATTATAAAATGATTTCTTGTGCGAATACCGTATTGGAGCAATTGGAAAGAATCGACAAGGAGAAGTTTACAGATGCGGATTTAGTAAGGCTTTCGCAGATGAAGGGAGAAGCTTTGTTTTGGAGAGGTTGGGCACACCAACAGTTAGTAGCGTTTTTTGGAGAGGGATATCCTTGCAACGGGGAGGGCGATAGAAAAGGTGTACCAGTTCGTTTACAGGTAGCATCGACTCCGGATATGCTAAATATAGAACGTAGCACGGTGGCCGAGGTTTACGATCAGATCTTGAAAGATTATGAGGCAGCCAAACTTTTGCTACCTGCCGTATGGGAAGAGCGGGCGGACTATCCACGTCCAACCTCTGTTGCCGTTACTAGTTACATCGGGCAAGCGAATTTGTATATGGGTAATTATGATGCGGCAAAGAAAGCGTTGAAAGAGGTTATTGATTCTTCCGGAAAAGAATTGCTCCCTTTCAATGAATATGCGAAGATGTTTAATGTAATTGACAGCTTTGATACACATGCAAGAATTCCTGAGCATTTTGATTCAGTAGATGCAGCTGCAAAAGAAAGCGGTCATATCGGAATTATTTCAGTGGGCTGGGATCCGGGAATGTTCTCACTGAACCGTCTGTATGCAGAGTCTATTTTGGTACAGGGAAGCACTTATACGTTCTGGGGCAAAGGTGTCAGCCAGGGACATTCTGATGCAATCCGCCGTATCGAAGGTGTAAAGAACGGCATCCAGTATACGGTACCGATTGAAGCAGCTGTTGATCAGGTAAGAAGCGGAAGCGAACCGGAACTGACAACAAGACAGAAACATTTAAGAGAGTGTTATGTAGTTGCAGAAGAAGGTGCAGACAAAGCAGCCATCGAAGAGGCTATCAAGACAATGCCAAACTACTTCGATGAGTATGACACAACCGTAACATTTATCACAGAAGAAGAATTAAAAGAAAACCACAGCAAGATGCCTCACGGTGGATTCGTGATCCGTACAGGAGAGACTGGATGTGAAGGCAACAAGCATGTGATCGAATATTCTCTGAGACTGGATTCCAATCCGGAATTCACAGGAAGTGTTCTGGTGGCTTATGCACGCGCAGCATACAGACTTTCACAGAAAGGTGAATCAGGAGCAAGAAGCGTATTCGATATCGCACCGGCTATGTTGTCTCAGATGACACCGGAAGAGTTAAGAGCACATATGTTGTAAGAGATAATTAATAAAAATGTATACAAGTTCTATCGTAGACTATTAATGTTGTGATGGAATATAAGGAGCAGAAGTAAAAAAATCAGGCATCGGAGGCGAAATGAAAACTCGTTTCCGGTGCCTGATTTTGTAGAAACTACGGATGATGATTTTGCGGGTCTTTGACAATATTTCCATAAGAAAATGTAATGTGAAATTCCTCGTAAAGTTTTGATAAGGCGGAGAGTGCTTTTAGTAAAAGAAAGAAGCTATCTAAAATGAGAGCTTTTACGTACAATACCGAAACGTACGATCGGTCAGAATTCTCGCAAATATCAGTCCAAGCGGCAACATCACAATAATCATAATCGCAGAAGTGAACCATGAAACCGCATCCGTCAGGGACATAATCCCGAAATTATAAATCGCACGGTACAGGTAAAGTCCCGGAACCATGATCACGATAGAAGGCACGGTAAGCGAGATTCTTGGATATCCATTACTCTTTTTAATAAAAGAAGCAAGCAATCCGGCAGTCAGAGCCCCGATAAATGCGGCGGCGGCCGGAGGCATATGTGTGAAATCAACAAGTTCAAGCCGGAGTGTATTGGCAATGGCACCAATAAATGCAGCCGTTGCAGCCATCGAATGAGAACTGTTGAACATGATCGAGAAACCGAATACTCCGCAAAAGCTTGCAATCACACGGAAAATCAGACGGGCAGCAGCACTTAGATGCAGTGCCGTAAAATTGGCCGGTTCCAGATGCAGAAGTAAAGCCATGATCCATGCAAATAAAGTGGCAACCATAACGATAATGATTGCATAAGTAAGCCGCTCCAGTCCCGAACGCAGATCCAGCTTTGCAAGGTCGATCCCGCTTGTAATAAATGGAAATCCCGGGATGATGAACAGCATCGAGCAGATATAACCAGCTTCATGAAATTCTGGAATGTGAAAGACAAGTTCCGCAAGTTTCAGAAAGACTGCATAGGTAAAACATGCTGCTGAAACAGAGACTGCTATATTCAAAAACAGTGTGTAATTGTGTTTGATCAGTTTCGTCCGGATCAAATTACCAATCCCGGCGGCAATAAAAGCAAGAGCCATCTCAACCGGTCCGCCTCCGAGTAAAAAAGTAAAACCGCAGCAGGCAAGAGCTGCGGCAAGCCCCAGCTTTGCAGGTGAATAAAGAGCATGGATTTCTTCAATTTCATCCAGTCGTTTATGGATATCTTCACCGGTCATATGTGCTTCTTCTTCCGGAAAATGATCTACAAACTGTTCCATGCGGTAAAGCTTGGAGGTATTCACTCCCGTATTGGCAATACTCAACGACTGGGAAATACAATCGTTTCCATCGAAACAGTTAAATACAATGGACATCAATCCCACGTCTACCGTACAGGTTACACCAAGCTCTTTGGAAAGCCGGTTCATGGAAGTCCGTACACGCCATGCACCGGTTCCACAGGAGAGCATGATTAACCCAACACGGCCGATGACGGAAGCTTTCTCGATCAGTCCGGCTTCTGCAATCAGCACATTACTGTCATCATTGGCGTAGTCATGCCATGGAATCTCCATATGATTTTTTTCCATAATATCAATAAAGTCAGAATTAGTTGTCTGCATAAATGATCGCCTCTGCTTTGGAAACGTGGCGTTCCAGATTTTTTAAGAAATGTGAATTCGGAAGGAAAACTCCGATCTCATCATAACGGGTATTATCTTCAACAAGAGAATCCTGTCCATAGAATACATAGGACATAGGAAGCTCTTTCTGAAGTTTTATGACAATATCCAGAATAGCAGAATAAGCTTCTGCTTCGGTTTCTTTTAATTTTACGGTATCCGGTAATTCACGGATCAACAGTACACCGTTATTCTTTTCCAGAATGTTTTGTTCCGGTTCCATATCGTCAGATGTATAAGAATGGCTGTAGCGGTATGCCTGTGCCAGAAAAATATTCTTTGGAGCTCCGAGATCTGTATATACCTCATGGAAATGACGGTATTCCCGTTCATGAATCGATCTCTTATATTCAGGAAGTAACATTCCGTTTTCATCTGTCATGATCATCGGATTCTGTTTTCCGTCCGCATTGAACCGATAGGGAATCAGGAATGCATTTCTTAAAAGATCAAAGACTGTATTCTGACAGATAGCCATCAGAAACGCAGATAAATCCCGATTGCGATAAGAATTAAAAAGAGCCTGTGCAAATTCTGTAGAAGACGGAGAATCGGGAAGATCGACACCATCATTACTGAACAGATAACTGCAGAATGTTTCCATCAGTTTTTCACATGCCCATTTATCTTCGGATATTTTCTTAAATAAGATTTCTGATTTTTCTTCTCTGGGAAAAAGTGTTTTTTCCTCCATAATAAAGCGCTTCCTTTCATATTTTCATCCGAATAAATTATACAACTGTGATAAAGATAAGTGAAAACTATAATTGATATAATGGATATATGATTATGGTATGCAAGAGAAGTTATCGGTGGCAGCTTCTGTAGATAGTTGGTTGATGATTTGAAAGGGATATTTGATATAGTTTAAAACTATGACAAATACACATTTTTTTGTATTATACAAGTTTATCAATACAAATTATAATAAATCCATCGATTGAGAACATCATCAAGAATATGAAAAATATAAAAGAAAGCCATCAAGGACAACAAAAAAGACAGAAAACATAAGTCCCTGGCGGCAAGGAGGAAATAATCATGAACACACCATTTCGTTACGACTTTGTAGGAAGTTTTTTACGCCCACAGAAATTAAAAGACGCAAGAAAGAATTTCGAAGAAGGGACAATCTCACAGGAAAAACTGACCGCAGTAGAAGATGAATGCATCCTGGAACTGGTGGCAAAGATTAAGGAACTTGGATATCATGTGATCACGGACGGAGAATTCAGAAGATCGACATGGCATCTGGATTTCATGTGGGGATTTGAAGGTATCGAGCATCAGAAGACAGTAGAGGGGAATACAACATTTGACGCAGAAGCTGCAATGATTGATGATACATACATGACGGGAAAGATTTCAGTAAAGAATCATCCTTTTGTAGAGCATTTCAAATTCATCAAAGCATTAGAAGATGAAAATACTGTAGCTAAACAAACAATTCCTTCACCAGGTCAATTCTATGCTTTCTTTACAGGAGCTGATTTATTAGATAAAACATTAGGTTTCTATGGTAGTGAAGAAGCTTTTGCTGACGATGTTGTTAAAGCATACAATGAATTTGTTCAAGAAATTTATCACGCTGGCTGCCGTCAATTACAATTTGATGATTGTGTATGGGGTGGTATGGTTAATTCTGAACTTGCTGTAAGTTTAACAGGAAGAAAAGGAGAAAAATTAGAAAGATATAAACAACTTTTATTAGATTTAAATAATAAAGTTGTAGCAAGTGCTCCAGAAGATCTAACAATTAATACTCATGTATGTAGAGGAAATTATCATTCTACTTACTTTAGTTCAGGAGCTTATGATGGTGTTGCTGATTTACTCTTTGGTGAAGAAAATGTAGATGCTTATTTCTTAGAATATGATGATCATCGTTCTGGTGGTTTTGCTCCATTAAAGAAAGTATCAGGAGATAAGAAAGTTGTTTTAGGTCTTATTACTACAAAGAAACCTGATTTAGAAGATAAAGAACTTGTTAAAAGAAGAATTTATGAAGCAACTAAATATATTCCATTAGAACGTTTATATTTAAGTCCTCAATGTGGTTTTGCTTCATGTGAAATTGGTAATAAATTAACAGAAGAACAACAATGGGCTAAACTTAAACTTGTTAAAGAAATCGCTGAAGAAGTATGGGGATAATCCTCATATTTCTTTTTTATTACATTGACTTTATATCATACAATACAACCATATAGAAGGATTACCCCTATGATTATTATTGCAGCCTATGCGCTAATGTTTAAGCACTTGATTAAATCAGGTGCTTTTTAATTGATTTATATTTTTTCTAATAAAAAGGACTCTGATATTCAAAGTCCTACAACTAATTCTTATTCTGCTCATATTTAAACTCTCCGCAGCAGAGAAACCAAGAGTTGTACCTGATTTTTATAATTTGTACATATTCTAATGTCAAATTATGTATTTATAATAAGTTATCTTTCTTGAACCGTCAATATTATCATTATGTAACATTTAAAATATGCGCTTATTTTTTATTCAAAAACAAGCGACATAACTTAAACATAGCAATAATTTTTTAAACAAATATAATAATCTTTAACAATTCTTATTAAAAAGGAGAATAACATTGATATTATCAGTGTTTTCTCCTTTTTTTGTTTTGTAATAAATATGCGTACACTATTTAACAATATGCATATGAGGGTAAGGTATTTCAATACCTTCCTTTTTAAATTCAGTGACTAAATCTTTACGAATATCTGCCAGCATTTGGAAACCTTGTACATTATCTTCACTTGTAATTGTTGCTCTTAATTGAATACTGCTATCTTTTAAATCAGAAACAATCACAGGGACTAATGGATCCTTTTTATCTTTTCTTCCATCAATGAATAAAGGATGTTTTACAACAAGATCTTGAATCACTTTGATTGCTTGATCTATATCACTTTCATAAGAAATATCGATATAAAGATAATTTGCTTTAACATGTTCAATTTGTGAAATATTTTCTATAATTGCTTTATTCATAATATCATTAGGAACAATCATTTGCGTTTTTTCTAATGTTTCAATAACACTATGTCTAAGTGAAATATCAATAACAGTTCCTCTAACATTATGCCCTGTAACAACAATAAAATCACCAATCTTATAAGGCTTATAAGCCATAATCATTGCACCATTAATAAGATTACCTGCAGCTTCTTGACTGGCAAGTCCAATAACTACGGCAAAGATTCCTCCAGATGCAAGTAAGGCAGTCGCAAATGATTTTAAAAACTTCACTTCACTACATACAATTGCTAAAAAGATTGTAATGAGAATAATCTTTTTAATTCTTTTTTGTAAAACATAATTATCAGGCCATTTCTTTTTAATAAACTTATTTAATAATTTATTGATTGCTATTAAAACAATTCCTGCAATAATAATTGAAATAATACCATTAATAACCCCATTTACAAACAAATTATCAATTTGTTCAAATACTTTTTCCATTCAAATTACCTCTTTTTATAATACTTTGAAAGAACATACAACAAAACTGATTGCATTGCTCCTACAATAGAAACCATTAAACATCCATAACAAATCCAATATAAAATACTATTTCCTGTATTAATTGCATTTAATATAAAGAAAACAATAAACGCAATTAATGCTACATTCCTTGTATACTTAAAAAAACGATAAAATCTTTGTGCTAATATTTCATTTGTATTCATCTTATTTACCGATGCAAAAGCGTTTAAATAATTCATCTAATAAATCTTCTTTTGCTTGTTCTCCTAATATTTCTTTTAAACAAGACCAACTATCATAAAGATCTTCTACAATAAGATCTGATGGTATAGACATCTTCATCGCATCAATTGCTATTTGTAAAGAAGAAGCTGCTTTTTCTAATAATTGTGTTTGTCTAGCATTAGTAAGATAATATTCTTCTTGATTACTTATAAGTCCTAAATTAAATTTCTTTTTGATTTCTTTAGTAAGCGCTAAAATATCTTGTTCTTTAGCCGATATTTCAATTCCTTCTAAATCAACTTTCTTACCTAAATCTGCTTTATTAATAATAATAATACGATTTGTATCTTCTGTAAGTTCAAGTAACTTTTGATCTTCTTGATCAAGTTCTTTACTTCCATCAATAACTAATAAAACAAGATCTGCTTTTTTAATCATTTCTTTTGATTTTTCAACCCCAAGACTTTCTACAATATTATCTGTTTCTCTAATTCCTGCTGTATCGATCATATTTAATAAAATACCATCTACTGTTACTGATCCTTCAACGACATCTCTTGTTGTTCCAGCAATATTTGTGACAATCGCTTTTTCTTCTTTTAACATCGCATTTAATAAACTAGATTTACCAACATTGGGTTTACCAATGATAGCTGTTTGAATTCCCTCTTTTAATAATTTAATATTTTTAGAATCTTCAATGATTTTATTCATCTTTTCAATTAAAGAAGTAGACATTGGTAAAAGCTTATCTGCTGTTAATTCTTCTACATCTTCATATTCAGGATAATCGATATTGACTTCAATTTGCGTAATGATTTGAATTAAATCTTCTTTTAAATCTTTAATAAAATGACTAATACTTCCTTGAATTCCTTTTAAAGCAAGAGAAGAAGCATAACTATTTTTTGCCGTAATAATATCACTAATAGCTTCTGCTTGTGATAAATCAATACGTCCATTTAAAAAAGCACGTTTACTGAATTCACCACGTTCTGCCAGTCTTGCTCCATGATGTAAACAAAGATCAACTACTTTATTTGTAATATAAACACCACCATGGCAATTGATTTCAACCATTTCTTCTCCAGTAAAAGTTCTTTTTCCACGATAGATATTTACTAATACTTCATCTATTTTTTCACCATTATCTTTTATATAACCGTATGTAATGGTATGACTCTCTTTATTTATAATCTTTCCTGTAAAAAACTGTTGAACAAATGCAATCACATCTTTTCCTGATAAACGGATAATTGAAATTGCTGCTTCTAGTCTTGATGTTGCTACTGCAACAATAATATCATCATTCATTTTCATACCACCTTTCTTCTTGATACTATCTTAATTTGTTGATTTTATCAATAAATAACTCCCTCATTATAACAAATATTTTTTATTTTTGATATATGATTTTTTTCGATTGATTTCTATATTTTAATCATATATTATTATGTACAAATAGGGGTGAAAAAATGAAAAAGCTGAATAAAAAAGTTCCTATAATCGGAGGTGCTGTTATAGGAGTGATATTGATTATTTATATCATTTTATGTTTTATAGCATCTGGTAATGGTTTTATCAAAAATATGACTATCAATGGCATTAAAGTGAATAATATGTCTAAAGATGAAGTCGTTAGTCTTCTTGAAAAACAATATAAAAAAGATCAAGAATATCTTTTATTTAATTTAAAAGCTGATGGTAAGAAATATCAAATTGATATGACAAATAATGTCACAATCGATATTGATAAAGAAGTATCTGCTATTCAAAAGAAATATAATAACTTCTTTACGAAAGGTTATCATTATTTGTTAAATCATAATGAAAATATTTCTATTAATATAAAAGATAAAAAAACACTTAATCAAGCTATCAAAGATTCTAAAATATTAGAAGATTCTACTTTAGTTCCTACATCTTATAAAGTAGAAAAAACAAAAGTCATTTTTACTAAAGGTAAAAGTGGAAAAGCTGTTCAACAAAAAGATGTTTATGATGTTATTGAAACAGCATTAAATAATTATGATTTTAAAAAGACATTTACAATTAAACCTTCATCTGTAACTGAAGATGAAAGTGTTATGAAAACAATTTATAAATCTTTATCTAAAGAAGGAAAGAATGCGACTTTAGATAAAGATAATGATTATAAAATTGTAGCTGAACAATATGGCGCTAAATATAATCTAGATGATTCTATTAAAGCTTTTAATAAAGCAAAAGAAGGAGAAGAATTTACAATAGCTTGTAAAGCAATTGTTCCTTCTATTACAAAAGAAGATTTAGAAAAGAATTTATTTAAAGATGTTTTAGGAGAATATACAACAAATGTAAGTGGTTCTTTGGTAAGAAAAAATAATGTACGTTTAGCAGGAGAAAAATGTAATGTTATTTTACTTCCAGGAGAAGAATTCTCTTATAACCAAACTGTTGGAAAAAGAACAAAAGAAAATGGTTTTGGTGAAGCAGGTGCTTATTTAAATGGAGAAACAGTCCAAGAAGTAGGAGGAGGGGTTTGTCAAACTTCTTCAACTTTATATAACGCTGTTGTTCTTGCTAATTTAAAAGTAACAGATAGATCAAATCACACATATATTTCAAGTTATGTTCCAATTGGTAGAGATGCTACTGTATCATGGGGTGGTCCTGATTTTAAATTTAAAAATAATCGTGATTATCCAATTAAAATTGAAGTAAGTTATGCAAAAAATAAATTAACTTGTAAAATTATTGGAACGGATGTCGATGGAAGTTACGTAAAATTTACCAGTGAAAAAACTGGAGATGTTGGTTTTAATACCAAATATGAAAATGATGATACCATTCCAGAAGGTCAACAAGTAACAAGAACAGCTGGTTCAAACGGGGGAAGAGCTGTCTCTTATCGTCTTGTTTATGATAAAAATGGAAATCTGATTTCTAAAACTAAAGAAGCAAATAGTTATTATAAAGGTCATGATGCTTTAATTGCTGTTGGTACAATGAAAGTGGAAACACCAACAGAGCCAACAACACCTGAGACTACAGAACCTTCATCACCTGATACAACAACGCCAGAAACAACACCGGAAACTCAACCAGTTGAAAATACCACAACAGAATAAAAAAATAAGGAAGTGGATACAAGTCACTTCCTTTTATAATAGTTGTAAAGTTTTTAAAATATATAACCACATCGTTATAGAAAAACCACTAAAGATGGTTGTTAACATCACGACTGTGCTGGTAAGCGTTCCTGTATGTCCCATGTTTTTAGCCATAACAAAGCATGAAACAGTCGTTGCTGAACCAAGCATTACAAGGATGGCTATGAGCTGTTCTCCTTGGAACCCTAAATAGATGGCAAGTGGTAGAAACATTGCACAGAAGCCAAATAATTTAATGAATGAGGCACATAAAGCAGGTTTTAAATCCCCAAGGGCTTCTTTATAATTAAAAGTTGCTCCCATTGCCATAAGTCCTAGAGGTGTCGCTACATTTCCAATCGAAGTCACGGTCTTATCTAACATCGTTGGCATTGGTAAATGAAGTAAGGACCATAAAATACCAACAACAATACCAATAAGTATTGGGTTTGTCAAAATACCTTTGATTGTCTTAAGCCAAACTTCTTTACTTAATCCTTTTCTTTCAGGTGAAAAGAAAGAAAGGACGACAACGGCCATAATATTATATAAAGGGACACTCCCAATAATCATTAAAGGCGCCATGGTTGCTTTTCCATAGACATTTTGAATCAAGGCAATACCGAGTAAAGCTGCCGAACTACGATAACTTGCTTGAATAAATTCACCTTGATTTTTTTTATTCTTTAATAAAAAAGAAAGTAAAGTAACAATTAAAATACTAAAAATTGTAATAAAAAAACAAAATAAAACAAACTTCGTATCCCAAATTGTCTTAAAATCTAAAGTTGCTAGATCTTTAAATAATAAGACAGGTAGGGGAATTAAAAAAACAAACTTATTCATTCTAGAAGCAAAAACGTCATCAATAATATCTATCTTCTTAAAAAACATTCCTAATACAATCATCGCAAAAACAGGCACGGTCGCATTTAAACTAAAAATT
>ENA-OWOD01001183-OWOD01001183.1-gut-metagenome-genome-assembly--contig:-NODE-1183-length-11012-cov-6.780521_pt1 | contig 11012 bp, 8 predicted proteins | sample MGYA00248256_ERZ651792 | MGnify/ENA primary metagenome ERZ651792 (study PRJEB26908, sample SAMEA4031714) | gut metagenome | biome: gut; feature: normal infant; material: stool | place: China | collected 2015...
CCGCATCAAGCGCGATATCGACAAGCGCTGGGCCGAACTCGTCTACGATGCGCAGTGGTTCTCCCCGGCAACGCAGTCCCTGAACGCCTTCATCGAAGACACCCAGAAGTACGTTTCCGGCGAAATCCGCATGATCCTGCATGGCGGCCGCGCCGTCGTGACCGGTCGTCGTTCCGACACCTCGCTGTATGACTACAATCTGGCCACCTACGATTCCGGCGACAGCTTCGATCAGAAGTCGTCCAACGGCTTCATCGACATCTACGGTCTGCCGAGCCGTGTGGCCGCAGCCCGCGACGTCAAGTTCGGCAATGGCATCGAGGTTCCGGAAAACAGCGTCGAGTAAGCGGGTTTTTACGCCGAATCGTCTTGATAATGGGGGAGAGCGTACCGTTAGGACCATCCTGACTGGTATCCTCTCCCTCAGTCATATCTGCAAGGAGAATGAAGTAACAATGACCGAGAGCACAACCAATGGTGAACACCTCGCCCTGTGGGGCGGCCGGTTCAAGTCCGGCCCGTCTCCGGAACTCGCGCGACTGAGCAAGTCCACCCAATTCGATTGGCGTCTTGCCGACGACGACATCGCAGGCTCACGAGCCCACGCCCGTGCGCTCGGACGTGCGGGACTATTGACCGCCGACGAGCTGCAGCGAATGGAAGACGCTCTCGACGAGCTGCAGCGCCGTGTCGATTCCGGTGCGTTCGCTCCGATCGAAGACGATGAGGACGAAGCCACCGCATTGGAACGTGGACTGCTGCAGATCGCCGGAGACGAGCTTGGAGGCAAGCTCCGCGCCGGCCGCTCCCGCAACGACCAGATCGCCGCGCTGATCCGCATGTGGCTCCGTCGCCACAGCCGCGTCATCGCCAAAATGCTGCTCGGCCTTGCCGCAACACTGACCGAACAGGCCGAAAAGGCCGGACGCACCGTCATGCCGGGGCGTACCCACATGCAGCACGCCCAGCCGGTGCTGCTCGCACACCAGCTCATGGCCCACGTGTGGCCGCTGCTGCGCGATGTGGAACGTCTTGCCGATTGGGACAAGCGCATCGATGCAAGCCCGTATGGTTCCGGCGCCCTCGCCGGCAACACCCTCGGCTTGGAGCCGGTGGCCGTGGCCCGCGAACTCGGCTTCTCCAAGGTAACCGCGAACTCCATCGACGGCACCGCCAGTCGTGATCTGGTCGCCGAATTCGCTTTCATCGCAGCCATGGCAGGCGTCGACATCAGCCGACTGTCTGAAGAAATCATCATCTGGAACACCCAGGAGTTCGCGTTCGTGCGCCTTGACGACGCCTATTCCACCGGCTCGTCCATCATGCCGCAGAAGAAGAACCCGGATATTGCGGAACTTGCACGAGGCAAGTCCGGCCGTCTCATCGGCGATCTGGCTGGTCTTCTCACCACGCTGAAGGGCCTGCCCACCGCTTATGCACGTGATCTTCAGGAAGACAAGGAAGCCGTGTTCGACCAGGTCGACACGCTGGAAGTGCTCCTTCCCGCGTTCACCGGCATGGTCGGCACCATGGTCTTCAACAAGGAACGCCTCGAAGCGGAAGCGCCGACCGGTTTCGCCCTCGCCACCGACATCGCCGAATGGCTGGTAAAGAACGGTGTGCCGTTCCGCCACGCGCACGAGCTTTCCGGTGCATGCGTGAAGATCGCCGAAGACCGCGGCCAGGAACTGTGGGACCTGGCCGACGATGACTTCATCGAGGTCTTCAAGGAATTCCTTCCGGCCGACAAGGCTCCCGAAGTGCGCGAAGTGCTATCCACCGAAGGTTCTGTTTCCGCCCGCAATGGCAAGGGAGGCACGTCTCCGCTGCGCGTGCGCGAGCAGATCGTTTCCGCGAAAACCGCCATCGAACAGCTGCGTGCCTTCGCCAACTCCGTCAGCGACGGCCCGGCATACAAGACGCCGGAATCATTGCTCAAATAATTACAGCAACAGTACATAGCAAAGGCAAAGCGGTGCCACTGACACGAACGCAGATACAGCAGCTTGTTCGACTTCACGGCCAGGAGATACTGTGCCATGAGCATATGCAGATCGAAAGAGTCTGTTACCAGCATGGCGTGGTCACCACGTTTGCTCATTCCATCCGTGTGGCCTGTCTGGCCGTATGGATCGCTGACAGGCTGCACTTATGGCATAGGGTGGATTTGCATTCGTTGATTCGCGCCGCTTTGCTGCACGATTATTTTCTTTACGACTGGCATGCGCATGATGGCGGCCGTCATCGTATGCATGGTTTCACCCATGGTGGCACCGCCATGCGCAATGCCGTGCGCGATTTCCATCTCAATAGAGTGGAACGTGACAGCATCGAGAATCATATGTTTCCTTTGACGCCGATACCGCCTCGGTATCTTGAAGGGTATTTGGTGACTGTCGCGGATAAGATCAGCGCCACACGGGAAACGGTCAGTCTTGAGCGCTTCTACAAGCCGAAAGTCAATATGCATACAAGTGGAAAGTGACGGCGCGAAAGCATGCTCATGCTGGAATACCTGTTCTTATGGTTCCTGTTCTATTCATTTGCCGGATGGGTATATGAATCGATTCTCGTGTCCGTTTCGGAACGTCGCTTGGTGAATCGTGGCTTCCTGAATGGTCCCATCTGCCCGATCTACGGTTGCGGAGCCGTTCTTGCGATTGTGCTGCTGCATGATCTGCATAATCCCTTCGCGGTTTTTCTCATTTCTTCAATCGGTGCATGCATGCTTGAATATGTCACGTCATGGGGCATGGAAAAGCTATTCCACGCACGATGGTGGGATTACAGTCATCGCCGATTCAACATTCAAGGGCGCATTTGCTTGCTTGGAGCGATTGTGTTCGGTCTGCTGGGTGTGCTCATCACCGATGTGATACAGCCTGAAGTGAATCGCATTACACAGATGATTCCTTTGCCAGTAGTGCACTGGATGTGCGTGATTTTCATGGCGTTTATCGTCGCGGATACCATTATTACAGTGCTTGGCATCATCGATTTGGCCGACAATCTTGCGAAGTTCAGCGAAACCGTGCAGGCATATGCGGAGAAAGCCGGTGATTCCTTGCAATGGGGCAAAGACATTTTCCGAGACAAATTCCGCGACAAGGTGCAAGACAAGGTCCAGGATTGGTCGGACTCCTCGCAGGAGATTCTTGCCAATATGCAGGCCACTGCCGCATCTATCCTGAACAAGCAGCAGCGTCGTATGATTAACGCATTCCCGCGTCTGCGTTTCACGGATTCCATCAAATACAGCAAGATCATCGAAACTCTGCACGAAATGCTGCGTCGCAAATAATCGCGCAATAAGCAACAGCATGAAATCGCCTGCCGCTCGAAAGAACGACAGGCGATTTTATTATTGTTTGCGATATGCGATTTGCATGACAATCACGCTATGACAGTCCATCGGATCGTTTACGGATTTCGTATGGAGTGGGCGCTTCCAGCGACGTGTCCGATCCCTTGTAGTCGGTGATGCCCGCACCGACATTCGGATGTTGCGCGGAATACACTTGGTCGGCGCAATACAGCACGAGCAGCACGGCGGCCACGATGCCAAGCTTTCGCGCATCGATTCTGCTGAGCAGGTTGTCGAGGGCCGGAGCCAGCAGATATACGATGGCCAATCCGCCAAGGCCGAACGTCAATAATCCTTCGGCGCAGATACGGCCGTTGATATTTAGAAAGTATCCGGTGTAATCCCACCAGCGTTGACCATCATGCGTCATCTCCAGATACCACGATGAGAAGTATTCCAAGCAGCCGCACAGCACCATAGCCGCGACGAATTCAAGCGCTGGCTTTTCGCGCAGCTTTTTGAGCAGAACCAGAATGATCACTCCGCCGGTGCCATAGATGGGCAGCCAAGGGCCATGCAGCGTGCCACGGTTCACGAACATGTCTTCGGAAATAAATGCGAGACTTACCTCCCACACCCAGCCGACGAAGCAAAAGATGAAGAACATCATGATCAGATTGACCAGTGAGTAGCTGCGGTCGGCGCTGATGGTACGTGATTCACGGAATTTGAACGGCATCGGAGCAGGCGCAAGACGCCCCGGATAAATGGAGCCATTCAGAATATTCTCGCCGATCTGCATCTGGTGAAGATTCTCACGATACTCTTCATAGCGGTTCACTGCGCTGGCATGCAGAATGCGGATGCCAAGCCACTCAGAAAGAAATCCTGTGAATCCATGCGGCTTGGGCGCTGGAACAAGATTCTGTTCCAGCTGTGCTACGGATTGGGCGACATCGGCGTACGTGGTATGGAGCGTCTGCGGGTCGGCCTTGAAGTACAGGTATTCGTCGTTGAGCATCTCACTGCCTGCAATGCCGGTAGTCTTGGCCATCGAACGCACGTACACATAGTATTCCGCGAAGAACGCGGCATTGTAGCCGTTGGAATAGAAGATGCCGCTCAAGCCGAAGGTGATAAGGTTGAGCAGGTACCAGCCGAGGAACGAGCAGTCCGCCACGAAGCATTCCCATTTATGCCCTTTCATCATGCGTCGGGACAAGCGAATGGCGTCCAAAGCCTCGATATTCGGATTCTCCGCAACGATGTACGGCACCATACGGTAGGAATATTGCTTGATGAAGAAGCCGACGATGGTGAGACTCCAAAGGAACAGGAACACGTTTTCCACAAACATGGTCCATGCCATGCGCGGCCATTTGCGCGTGTGAATGGGGTAGAAGAAGCGACTTGCCGGAAGCTTGTTATAGGAACGTCCTTCCAACAGCATACGTGCCATGACGATGCGGTATGTTTCTTGAATGAACAGCCAGACGAAAATGTAGACGGCCAGCGAGAGTATTACCGGCACGGCGATGGAGACGCCGCCGTTATGGGTGACGGAATTAATGGCGTCGGCCACGGCGATCACCATCGAGCCGGATGCAAACGAGTTGAGCAGGGACGCGATTACTCCGCGGCGACGGCCGAACGTGGCATCGGTATCGTTGTTGACGATCTGCTCTTGGTTTTGCTTGACCTTTTCACGGGCATCGTTTTCATTGCCTACGGCAAGATCCTGCAATACGTCATACATGTCGTTGGATTGCGTGGAATCCTCCGTTTGCGGGGTGCTGATCGAAATGTTGGTGCTGACCGAGAGCGTCGATGAAGTGTACGCAACACCGAACACCGAAGCGAACAGGCAAATGACGACTATCATCCAATAATGTTTTCTCTGGGCTTTCTTAGCCGCAACCTTCATGCCTTTGCGGTCCATGCAGGTATCTCCCTTCTTGATATGGGGATGCTCCTTCTAACTTTACCTGTATGCACGATGGTTGGTGGATGATGGGGAAACACCGCGTGCGCCTGTCTTCATCTTCTGCGAAACTGTAGGGTGCGTAAAACGCAGTATCATCCGCAATTCAATAGGGAGAAAACACAGCTATGGCTCACGTCATCGATTTCAAGGAGGCCGGTTTCGAGTCCGTCCTCGATGAACTGGAATGGCGCGGGTTGATTTCCCAGTCCACTGACAGGGATCGACTCGCCGAAGCGTTGAACGGAGATCCCATTTCCTATTATTGCGGTTTCGATCCGACCGCTGCCTCTCTGCATATCGGCAATCTGGTGCAGCTCATCAACATGCGTCACCTTCAGGCAGCAGGCCATCATCCGATTGCCCTGGTCGGCGGCGCCACCGGCTTGATCGGCGATCCTCGCCAATCGGGCGAACGTACGCTCAATCCGAAAGACGTCGTGGCTGGTTGGGCCGAGCGTCTGAAGGCGCAGATCGGCGGCATTCTCGAAGTGGAAGGCAGCAATCCGGTCCGTTTCGTGTCCAATTACGATTGGACGGCCTCCATGAACGTCATCGACTTCCTGCGTGACGTCGGCAAGAACTTCCGTTTGGGTACCATGCTCGCCAAAGACACCGTTGCCCGTCGACTGAATTCTGAAGATGGCATTTCCTTCACCGAGTTCAGCTACCAGGTGCTGCAGGGCAACGACTTCCTGCACCTGTTCGACGAATACCATTGCGTGCTTGAGCTTGGCGGATCCGACCAGTGGGGCAACCTCACGTCCGGTCTTGACCTGATCCACAAGGTACGTGGCGTGGATGTGAACGTGTTCACCAGCCCGATTATCACCGACGCTCAGGGTAAGAAGTTCGGCAAGTCCGAAGGCAACGCCGTCTGGCTTGACGGCACTATGCTGAGCCCGTACAAGTTCTACCAGTTCTGGTTTAACCGCCCTGACAGCGAGATGGAGAACCTGCTGAAGGTGTTCACGTTCTTGCCGAAGGCGGAGATCGAACGTCTTGTGGAGGAAAGCAAGACCAATCCGGGCGCGCGTGAGGCGCAACGCACCTTGGCTTGGGAGGTCACCAGCCTGGTTCATGGTGAGGAAGCCACCCGACAGGCCATCGAGGCCGCCGGTGCGCTGTTCGGCCGTGGCGGCGATCTTGCGGGCGTTGACGAGTCCACGCTCGAAGCTGCTCTTGACGGCGTGAAGATCGACGGCGAGTTCGCCAAGGCCGCGGTGGGCGACCGTGTGGCGGAAGCTGGCATGAAGGCCGGACTGTTCAAGTCGATTTCCGAAGCGCGCAAGACGATTAAGGCTGGCGGCGTGTATCTGAACAACGCCCGTGTTAAAGACGAAGAGCAGGTTTTGAACGAAAATGACTTCCTGCATGGACGTTTCGCATTGATTCGTCGCGGCAAGAAGGCCCTCGGCGTCGTCGAAAACGTGTGAGGCAATCGCGAGCGGCGTAAACAAACGTAAGCAAAGAACAAACGAAGACCATTTTCAAGGAATACAAGGAATATAAGGAACAGCATGGCAGAAGAACAGCGCGGATCGCGCGGCAAGTCCTACGGCAACCACAAGTCCTACGGCTCGGGCAAGCCGGGCGATCGCGGCGGCAAGGGATTCAAGCCGCGTGGCAATGGCGGCAAGTCCTACGGCCACAAGTCCGGCGGCTTCCACAACGACGATCATAAGGGCGGATACCGCAAGGGCAATGGCGGCAATTTCCACCGCGACCGCGATTTCCGTCGTGACGGTGAGGGGGAAGGCCAGGAGCGTCGCTTCCATAACGGTCCGCGCAAGTTCAACCGTGACGGCGAGCGTCGTGACGATCATCGCGATTATCGTGGCGGTCGTGGAGACAATCCTCGCTATCAGCGCGATGGCGAGCGTTCCGGTTTCCGTCGTGACGATCGACGTGACGGAAACCGTAAAGACTTCCACCGTGACGGCGACCGTCGTAACTTCCGTCGTGACGACCACCGTGGCAATGATCGTCGTGATGGCGGACGCCGTAATTTCCGTGATGGCGATCGTAAGGATTTCCGTCGTGACGATCAGCGCCGTGACTTCCACAAGGATCGCGACCAGCAGCAGGGCGAGGAGCGTCGTGAGTTCACCCGCGAAGAGAAGATGGCCTACCGTGAGGAGAAGCGTGGCGAGTACATGGCCAAGCCGCGCCGCAATTCCGATGGCACGGTGAGCTTCCCCTCGCAGAACCCGTACACGCATCGTCGTCCTGATGAGCCGAAGATGCCGAAGGGCATCGAATGGCGTATGCTCACCACCGACGATCGCGAACGCCTGCGTGGCCTGTCGAAGGAACATGCGGAAAACATTGGTCTGCACATTCTTGCCGCGTACACGCTTGAGGAGAGCAACCCGGAGCTGGCCCTCGAACATGCCAAGTGGGTGGCCCGCCAGGCTTCCCGCATCGATTTCGCCCGCGAGACACTCGCCTTCGTGGCATACCGTCAGGGTGATTACAAGCTTGCCTTGCGTGAGTTCCGCACCGCGTTCCGTATGAACGGTTTCCTGGATTATCTGCCGTTCATCGCCGACTGCGAGCGTGGCGTGGGCGAGCCGAAGAAGGCCATCGAAGTGGCTGTGAGCGACGACGCCAAGTATCTGCGCGGTGAAGCCAAGGCTGAAATGTTCTTGGTGTACGCTGGCGCTCTGGGCGATCTGAAGATGTGGGACAAGGCCATCGAGATCGTGCACACGCTGGGCCGTTCCAAGGGATTGGCCGGCGAATACCGCATGCGTGCGGTGCAGGCCGAACAGTATTTCCTTGAAGAGGCCGGCCGTACCGATGAGGCCATCGCATTGGATCGTCTGCTCGACAAGCTCGAACTGCAGTACGCCGATGTTGAGGATGATGAGACTTCCGACGATCTGGTTGTCGAATACGACATGCAGGAGCTGAACGACGAACTCATGGACGTGCTTGGCATTTCCGAAGATGACGCGCAGTACGCTCCGGAAGACCCTGAGAATGAGGAAGACGAATCCGAAGCCATCGACGAGAACGGCGAAACCAACGACGAAACCCAGCTTGAGGCCGAAGAGACGGAAGCAGGCGCGGAATCCGATGACGAGCCGGCAGAAGCTGACGATGCTGCGGAAGATGACGCCGATGATGACGGTGAGGCTGAAGAGGCCGAAGAGTCTTCGGATGCTTCTTCCGAATCCTCCGAAGATAACAAGTGAGGTGACGTGGCCCGCATGCTGAAGTCCACGAATCAGCCGCTCAGCGAAGCATACTCGCTGGCACTGCTTGATCTTGACGGCGTGGTCTACCGTGGTAAGAACCCGGTGGAACATGCTGCCAAGAATATCCGCAAGGCCGAATCCTTGGGCATGACGGTGGAATACACCACCAACAATTCGTCCCGGCTTCAGGCCGTGGTGGCAGACCAGCTGAAGGGGTTCGATTTGGATGTCGAATCCTGGCAGGTCATCACCTCGTCGGTTGTCGCCGCGCGCATGGTGGCACGTGCCGTGCCTGAAGGTTCGAAGGTTTTCGTGCTTGGCGCCCAGCATCTGCGTGAGGAAGTGGCCAAGCAAGGTCTTGAAGTCGTCGATTCCGCAGAAGCGCAGCCGGTCGCCGCCATCCAAGGATGGTATCCCGACATGTCTTGGAACGAAATGGCCCAAATCGCCTATGCCGTTGAGCATGGCGCGACCTATTTCGTGACCAATCGTGATCTGACCATTCCTCGTGAGCTTGGCATCGCGCCGGGATGCGGTTCCATGATCATGGCGGTGATCAATGCCACCGGTGTGGAACCGGTTTCGTCCGCAGGCAAGCCGGAATCCGCCATGTATGACGAGGCGCGCATTCTCGCAGCCCATGATGATGGCGAGCCGGTGGACAAGGAACAGTGCCTCGCCATCGGCGACCGTCTCGACACCGATATCGAGGCGGGCAATCGGGGCGGGTACGATTCCCTTGCGGTGTTGACCGGCGTCACCGATCCGCGCGAACTCATGTTCGCTCCGGCGTATCTTCGCCCGACCTACATCGCCAAAGATCTGCGGGGCTTGAACGAGCCCGCTCCTGAAGTGGTGCATGATGAGGGCGCATGGCTGTGCCGCGATGCGAAGGCCCGCGTTGACGGCGACCGCCTGTATGTCACCGACATCACCAGCGTCGACGGGTTGCGTGCCGCATGCTGCGCCATGTGGGCCGCGGCCGACAGCGGGCGAGATGTGAGTGGCGTGATCGTTCCGGAATTCCGTATTTCCTAACGAACAATTCGTACCGATTATTGGAAAACCATTGCGAAACAGTGATTCCACTCAGGTTGTTCGTCTTGACGTTGCGTTGTTGGAACGTGGTCTGACCGACAGTCGTTCCAAGGCGCAACGTCTGATCGCGGATGGCAAAGTCAGTGTGAACGGTGTCACCGTCACCAAAGCATCGGCGAAAGTCGGTGGTGATGACGTCATCGCCGCCGATAGGGGAGACGGCTACGTTTCCCGTGGCGCATACAAGCTTGTCGGCGCGTTCGAACGGTTCGCCGACGTCGGATTGCGTTCCGCGCAAGGATTACGTTGCTTGGATATCGGCGCGTCCACCGGCGGTTTCTGCGACGTGCTATTGCGCAATGATGCCGCGCAGGTCATCGCTTTGGATGTCGGCCATGGGCAATTGGATCCGAAAATCGCGCATGACGACCGTATTATCGAAATGAGCGGCGTCAATATTCGCGACGTGTATGCGGAGGATTTGCCGTATCGTCCGGAAATGATTGTTTCCGACGTATCGTTTATTTCGCTGACATATGTGATTCCGGTGATCGCAAGAATCGCCGCACCGCAGGCGCAGATCGTGCTGCTGGTCAAACCGCAGTTCGAGGTCGGCAAAGGCAACCTTGGGAAAAACGGGATTGTCGAAAGCCAGGAATTACGCGAACAGGCGCTGTCCTCCGTCGTGGCATGCGCGGAACGCAACGGGCTTGACGTGCGCGCCACAACAGTATCTCCCATTGAAGGCACGCATGGCAATATCGAATATCTGCTGTACGCGGTCATGCAGTGAAACAGCGACCGGTTGAGAGAACCGTGTCTGCAGTGTAATCAAGGCAAATAAGATAAGTAAAAGAAAAACCGGAAATCATGATTATGAAATTCCGGATTTTTCCATATGGAAAGAGCGTGTCAGCTGCGTAGGAACCGGTCGATTTGATTCTGCTTGCCCATGATGATGAGTTCGTCGTTGCGGTGCATGATGAGCTCTTTCGAACCGTATTCGAATTCCTTGCCCGGCGATTTGATGCCGACCACGGTAATGCCGAAGCGTTCATGCACGCGAGCGTCTTCGATTGTGTAGCCGACCACATGCGCGGGGGTATGGATTTTGACGACGTTGTATGCGCCTTCAAGCTCGATGTAGTCAAGATAGTTGCCGGACACAAGATGTCCGACGCGTTTGCCGGCGTCGGTTTCCGCGTTGATGATGTGGCGTGCGCCGATGCGTTGCAGGATGCGGGCGTGTTCCTTCGACACGGACTTGGCCCAAATGTCGGAAATGCCGGCGTCGAGCAGGTTGCCGGCGGTGATGACGGAAGCTTCGACACTGTCGCCGATGGCCACGACGGCCGTGTCGAAATCGGATGCGTTGATCTGCTCCAACGCCATCACATCGGTCATGTCGGCCTGCACGGTGGGAATCTGCGAAGACCAACGGTTCACCAGTTCGCCGTCTTTGTCGACGGCGAGCACATCCTGGCCC
>ENA-OWOD01001198-OWOD01001198.1-gut-metagenome-genome-assembly--contig:-NODE-1198-length-10819-cov-5.903277_pt1 | contig 10819 bp, 8 predicted proteins | sample MGYA00248256_ERZ651792 | MGnify/ENA primary metagenome ERZ651792 (study PRJEB26908, sample SAMEA4031714) | gut metagenome | biome: gut; feature: normal infant; material: stool | place: China | collected 2015...
GGGGCTCGAACCCAGGACCCCAACATTAAAAGTGTTGTGCTCTACCTGCTGAGCTAGCGAATCAATCCTTATTTGCGTATCAGTTATTTCCTGATTGCGGGTGCAAAGGTAGTGACTTTTTTTATATCTGCAAGCTTTTGGGTGAAAAAAGTTTCATTTATTTTTTAGTATTTTCCTCTGCTGATTGATTATCAGTGACTTCGTGCCTGTCATATTTTATTTTTTCTTTGTTGATAATGAAACGTTGATAATAGGACAACATCAAAGTGGTGAGTGGGAGTGCTATGATCATACCTAGCATTCCGAGTAAAGATCCCCAAATGGAAAGGGATAAGAGAATAATAGCAGGGTTGAGTCCTGTGATCTTTCCCATAATTCGAGGGACAAGGAAACCGTCTTGAATGGCCTGGACAACGATGAATACAATAAGAGCACCTGCCAGAATTACCCAGAAGTTTTCACCGGTATCAGCAGCCTTAAGGATGGCAAGTACGATGGTGGGCAGGAAACCGATGATTTGTAGGTAGGGTACCATATTGAGTGCTCCGATAAATAGCCCTAAAGCAATGGCCATCGGGAAATCAATGATCAGGAATCCAATGCTGAACAAAATCCCTACACAAAAAGCAACAAAGGCTTGCCCACGGAAATAACGGTTCATGCCATCCTGAATATCATTCACCAGATTGGAAGCGAAAGTACGGTATTTACCCGGAAGCAAGTGTAGCCAGCCTTCGGCTATAGACTCATAGTCGAGCAGAATAAAAACTACATATAATAGAATAATGAAAGAAGCAAAGACACTAAACAGGATATTGATGGATTCCGCGACAAGGGCCCAGAGCTTAGGGACCGTTTCTTTAATGGTATTCATTATATTCTCTTCACTCAGGATACGGTTGAGTGCCTGAAGGTCAATGTGCTTGTGGATAAACTCCGAAAGAGTAGGAGGGACAGTGCCGGAACTGTAGGTACCATTGGTCAGATAGGTTACCAGTAGATCGTTCATGCGTCCCATTTCGGCAAGCATGGGAGGCACCAGCAGATAGAAAAGGGAAATACCCACTATGGTAATACTGAACAACGCGCAGAAAATAGAAATGATTCTACTTTTGAAACGTAATTTGTACTGGAAGAATTTGACGAGTGGGTAAATCATATAAGCGATGAGCCATGCTACGAAAAAAGGTAGCAATACACCGCTGAGCCTTTTAAAAAGTATGAGTAATCCCACAATGAGCGCACAGCAGATAGAACCGCGTATGAAACTATCAAATGTAATTTTTTTCCTTTCCATGATAACCTGATATTTGATGTGCGACCTCATCGGTATGACTTGGCTTTACTGCCGTGAGGTCCTTATGATTTTTCTCGATCTTCTTGTAAAGCGCGTTGGTAACATTCCCGACAGAGCGGCTCGTATTGGGCTGTTTCCCCCAGTAAAACTTGTTTGTCATTCTTTACGGTACGGTGTGAAAAAGAAGCCAACTGTCCGCATTTCACGCAGATGGCATGTACTTTCGAAACTTCGTCGGCAATAGCGCATAGAGCGGGCATCGGGCCAAAAGGAACTCCTTTGAAATCCATGTCCAATCCGGCTATAATGACACGCACTCCGTTATTGGCCAGTTGATTGCATACATCTATCAATCCACTGTCGAAGAACTGTGCCTCGTCGATGCCTACTACATCTATTTCGGATGTAAAGAGCAAAATGCTTGCAGAAGAGTCAATGGGTGTGGAGGAAATGGAATTACTGTCGTGTGAAACAACGTCGCCTTCCGAATAGCGGGTGTCAATGGCAGGTTTGAATATCTCTACACGTTGACGAGCGAACTTAGCCCGCTTCATGCGGCGAATCAACTCTTCCGTTTTTCCGGAAAACATAGAGCCGCAAATTACTTCGATTCTTCCTCTTCTTCTAGTCTCTTGTATATGATCTTCTGAAAATAATACCATGCTGATGTATGTTATAATTGCTTGCAAAAGTAATAGTTTTATTGGCTTCTCAGTGTTTTTTCATTATTTATTTCTACATTTGCCAAGTCATTCAAAGAGAAATTCAGATGTAGATATGCAAGCATTGCTGAACGACATAGAGCTGGATATTCAGGAGCTTAAGTACCTGATGGAAATCATTTCACGCGAACCGGATTCCGTTTTGCGCGGAGTGGCACGAAGAAATATTGTGCAAATGCGAGGACGACTGGATGCATTATTGGAGCTGTTGGATGCAAAGCCTGTGATAGCGGCCGACGCTTCTGAAAATCCGGAGAACAGACCTGTAACGGAAACAATAGAGGTTGTGGAAATCCCGGCTTTAAAAGAAACTGTGGCTGACATTCCAGAAGAAAACGAAGAAGCCGCAGTAGCAGAAGACTCCCAGGAGGCAGTCGAGCCTGGGCCGTTGAGTTTGTCTGAAGCGGTTATCGAACAGGTATCTACTGTGGAACTTGATCCTGTGGCTGATGAAAAAGAAGAAGTATTCGAATCGGTATCGGTTCCACAATCAGAGGAACCGACTGTGAAAGTTGAGACTAGAGTGGCTTCTTCACCCATCTTGGCCGAACGTATCAAAACTGCAGGTGATTTGCGTCGTTCGATCAGCTTGAATGATTCGTTTCGCTTCTCCCGTGAATTGTTCGGAGGAAGTATGGAACAGATGAATAATGTGTTGCATCAGATTGGTGAAATGAGTTCATTGGATGCAGCTCTTGTTTTTCTGTCTTCAAAGATCAAGGTCGATGAAGAAAATGAAGCTATGAATGATTTTGTAGAGCTTCTCAGGAAACATTTTATATAATGAATATTTGAAGAGAGATATGGGAAAACTATATGTGGTACCGACACCGGTCGGAAATTTGGAGGATATGACATTCAGAGCTATTAAAGTTCTGAAGGAGGCCGACTTGATTCTGGCTGAAGATACCCGTACTTCCGGAATCTTGCTGAAACACTTTGAAATTAAAAATGTAATGCAATCCCACCATAAGTTTAATGAACATAAAACGGTGGAGAGTGTTGTTAATAGAATAAAGGCAGGCGAAACAATCGCTTTGATTTCGGATGCTGGAACGCCGGGAATCTCTGATCCGGGCTTTCTTGTGGTTCGTGAATGTGTACGTAACGGTATCGAGGTGCAATGTTTGCCGGGTGCTACAGCTTTTGTTCCGGCATTGGTTGCGTCGGGATTGCCAAACGAGAAATTTTGTTTCGAAGGCTTTTTGCCTCAGAAGAAGGGGCGCATGACAAAGTTAAAATCACTGGTAGATGAACATAGGACGATGGTATTTTATGAATCACCCCATCGTTTGTTGAAGACGTTGACACAGTTTGCCGAATATTTCGGTCCTGAGCGCCAAGTGTCTGTATCTCGTGAGATTTCAAAGATTCACGAAGAAACGGTTCGCGGCACTTTGAGTGAACTGATAGAACACTTTACCGCTACCGACCCTCGGGGCGAGATTGTGATTGTACTTGCAGGAATAGACGATTAATAATAACTTCATTTAAAAACGTAAAATGTAATCGTATGAAAAAGTTAGCAATTTTATTAGTATGCGCAGCTATGTTGGCTTCGTGTAACGGCCTGGGTGGTGGAAGTAAAGACCTGAAGGCAGAAAATGATTCTCTTTTGATGGAGTTGACCCAGAGGAACGCCGAATTGGATGAAATGATGGGTACTTTCAATGAGGTTCAGGAAGGATTCCGTAAAATAAATGCAGCCGAGAGTCGCGTAGATTTGACTCGTGGAACTATCTCTGAGAACTCTGCTACTGCAAAACAGCAAATAGCATCTGATATCGAATTCATCACAAAACAGATGGAAGAGAACAAGGCACAGATCGCTAAATTGCAGGCTATGTTGAAGAGTAGTAAGAATAATTCGGCACAGCTGAAGAAGGCTGTTGAGTCTTTGACTCAGGAATTGGTTGCCAAAACTCAACGTATTGAGGAACTTCAGGCTGAATTGGCTTCTAAGAATATCCGTATTCAGGAATTGGATGCCGCTGTAACCGGTCTGACTGCTGATAAAGAATCGTTGGCTGCCGAGAACGAAGCAAAAGCCAAGACCGTAGCTGAGCAGGATAAAGCAATTAATAGCGCATGGTTTGTGTTCGGTACCAAGTCGGAACTTAAGACTCAGAAGATTCTTGAAAAAGGAGATGTGCTGAAAAGTGCCGATTTTAACAAGGATTATTTTACTCAGATTGATATCCGTACTACTAAGGAGATTAAGTTATATTCAAAACGTGCTGAGTTACTCACCACTCATCCTGCCAAATCTTATGAACTGGTTAAAGATGATAAGGGCCAGTTGACTCTGAAGATCACAAACCCGAAAGAATTCTGGAGTGTATCTAAGTATTTGGTTATCCAAGTTAAGTAAATTGTATAAAATAATTATAGCTGATAAGGGCACGGATTGCACAGCAAGTAGTCCGTGCCTTCTTTTTGAACTGTACCCGATACTTTAATATGAAATATAAGAACCTGTTTTTTGATTTGGATGATACTCTTTGGGCCTTTTCCCAAAATGCGTATGATACGTTTGAGGAAGTTTATGACAAATATAGACTGGGACAGTATTTCGATTCGTTCTCTCATTTTTATTCTCTTTACCAAAGACGGAATACGGAGCTGTGGGTTGAGTACGGAAACGGACAGGTGACTAAAGAGGAACTGAACCGACAGCGTTTTTTATATCCTTTACAAGCTGTTGGTATAGATAATGAAATGCTTGCAAAACGTTATTCTGATGATTTTTTCTCGATCATTCCTACTAAAAGTCGGTTAATGCCGTATGCAGAAGAGGTACTTTCGTATTTGGCACCCAAATATAATCTATATATTCTTTCAAATGGCTTTAGAGAGTTGCAATCCCGCAAGATGCGTTCGTCAGGTATCGATACCTATTTTAATAAAATAATTCTTTCGGAGGATCTGGGGGTGATGAAGCCTTGGCCGGAAATATTTTATTTTGCTTTGTCGGCTACACAGTCCGAACTGCGTGAATCGCTAATGATAGGTGATAGTTGGGAAGCGGATATTACAGGTGCCAATGGCATAGGGATGCATCAGGCTTATTATAATGTGTCCGGGCGTGCCGATTTTCCGTTCCGTCCTACTTATTTAGTGACTGATTTGAAAGAGTTGATGGAACTATTGTAACATTTATAGATATATTGTATTTTTGCGTTCAATATAGAACGCATAAAAATACAACTATGGACACTCTCTTACCTTTCGCTTTACTCTGTTTTACCTCTTTCTTTACGTTGACTAACCCCTTGGGAACAATGCCTGTCTTTTTAACCATGACCCATGGTATGACTGATAAGGAGCGACAAGCTGTTGTTCGCCGTGCTACTTTCGTTTCGTTTATCACTTTAATGGTATTTGTTTTTGCCGGACAATTCCTTTTTAAGTTCTTTGGTATTTCTACCAATGGATTCCGTATTGCAGGTGGGGTTATCATTTTTAAGATTGGTTTTGATATGTTGCAGGCCCGGTATACTCCAATGAAATTGAAAGACGAAGAGATTAAAACTTATGCGGATGATATTTCGATTACTCCACTTGCCATACCGATGCTTTGTGGTCCGGGCGCAATAGCAAATGCTATCGTGCTAATGGAAGATGCCCATACGATTGAGATGAAGGGAACGCTAATTGGCATTATTGCTTTGATTTATTTTATTACTTTTCTGATATTGCGCGCTTCTACCCGATTGGTCAAAGTGTTGGGCGAAACGGGAAACAATGTGATGATGCGTTTGATGGGGCTTATCCTGATGGTGATTGCAGTCGAGTGTTTTGTTAGTGGATTACACCCGATATTGGTAGGTATCTTGAAAGAGGGGCTGCTTTAAATAAAGAATTGGATATTATTTAAGGAATAAAATGCCCGGATTACATAGTGCAATCCGGGCATTCTTTTCGATTGGGTCAATACTTTAGAAAGTATTCTTTTAATTAGCGGCTACCACCGGCCCACCAAACTGGATCGGTATATACATACTGACCGTTTCCGAAGGCTGCTTCTACGTTCGGGTTTGCACTTACGTCATCTGCTCCATAAGGTGCACGAAGCGGGAATTTATAGGGATTGTCTAGTTTGATGTACTCTTCACCCATTGCTTTCAAACGACGTACATCGTTGTAACATTCTGTTGTTTCGCCGAAAGCTCCAAGGAATGCAATATATTTCTGTACCATTACCTCTTTTACCGGATTGGCATCGAACAATGGTTTTACATTGTTTGTGAAATACTCTTCTGCTTCAGTAGCTGTAATCGCTTTAGTAGTTTCTTTAACACCTCCATAACTTTTTACTGTAGGGGCGTTGAATGCAGCTGAAACTCCTGTTTCGGCATTTGCAATGGCTGCTATTACAGCATCTTTTAAAGCATTGGCCGCCTCGTCCTTTCTATTTAACCGAGCTAATGCTTCAGCTTTCAGGAAGAGTAACTCATGATAGCTCATAAGTAAGGTCGGGCATGTTTGTGAGTATACGAAGATAGGAGTGTTATATTCGTATTTGACAGACTCTGCCGTACCATTGTCTGCCATCAGGAATCTCGGATCATCAGCACCTGTAACTTGGATAGATACAGCATTTTCGTTTTCAGTTAACTTACCTTGTCCGATACAGAAGATGCGGCGTAATCTCGGGTCATTGCGTTCTATTAGCTTGTCAGCGTAACTTTTACTTGCAGCCAATCCGTCGCGACTCCATTGGAAGTCAAATAGAGGATTTAAGTTTGTTGCACTATAGATAGAGAAAGCAGCCTGTTCTTCAATAGATGTATATGATTTGTCTACATATTCCAGAATTTTTTGCAAATCGGCATCTTTTGAGGAGGAACGGGCTAATAGTCGCATTGTATAACGTGCTTTCAATCCATAAGCGAGCTTTAGCCATGCTTCGCCATCACCTTTATATATAAAGTCATATTCTCCAATTTCATCACTTTTATCGCCTTTGGGAAGATCGGTAATTGCAGCATCCAGATATTCCATAATAGCAGTATAAATAGCTTCCTGTTTGTCTAATTCCGGAGTCAGAAACTGAGGTTGTCCGTTTGCCAATTCGGGAAGGGCAGCCTGGCTGAAAGGAGTGTCACCGAATGAGTCTGCGATCAGTCCGGCATTAATTGCTGCCAATACTTCACCGATACCTTTTGTCGTATAATTGCCCGTGACTTCATTAGAACTGATATTAATAGCGATACGTGCATTCTTCAGTGTAGAGTATAAATTACCCCATACATTGTTAAAAGTAGAGGATGCCGAGGGCTCTCCGTTACGTTTCTCCGCATTTGCCAATTGGTTATCCACTCCAACCATATGTTCTACATAAGTAGAATAATATGTATTAAAGTCACCTCCGATGTTGCTAAATGCGGTTGCTGTGATTACATCCGCCAAAATGAATTTGGCAGGAACACTGGTTGTATGGTCTTTGTCTTTATTGATGTTGTCCATTGTGTCTTCCGAGCAGGAAGCAAATGCAACGGAAATCAATGCCACAGACAAGATACCTTTTGATAAATTAAATATTGATTTCATTTTTGTCCTTTTTAGAATTTAACTGTAATACCAAAACCATAGCTTGATGTTCCCGGAAGAGAGAAACGCTCAAAGGCACCGGCCATGTTGTTGTTTCCCTGTGATGATTCGGGGTCAATACCATTATCCATTTCTGACCAAAGCAACAGGTTACGTGCAAAGACATTCACTGTAACTCCTAAATAAGATTTATTCAGTACCGGATAGCTGAGGGCGATTTCACGTAGTTTCAGGAATGAAGAACCATATACTCCGGCCTCAGAGATTGTACTCAGTCTGTCGAAATAGTTATAAGCATTTTCACCGCTGATTTTAATATCGTTGGGTGCATAAGAACCGTCGGCTAATTGTTTAACGGCCGGTTTCTCAAAGTAGAAGTGATCTGCTTTACGATAGTTTGCTGATTTCTGAGTAACACCGTAATAATCGAGTGTTGAAACGGATCCGGCATACATGCATCCACCTTGTTTCCAATCGAGTACGGCCGAAAGACGGAATTTGTAGAATTCAAATGTTGTATTGAAGCCCATTCTGAAGTCCGGAGATACATTTCCTAATACTCTGTTTTCACCTAATGTCGGCATACCGTTTTCGTCTACGACAATCTGGCCTTCCTCGTTTCTTTGATAGCTTGTACCATAGATAACCGGGAACTTGTCTCCTGCGCTCAAACGTACCTGCGGATCAACAAAACCTCCTAACATGATGCTTGATACACCGGGAGCCAGTTTATCAACGTAGTTATCGATTTTTGAGAAGTTAAATGCGAAATCCCAGTTGAAGTTCTTTGTCTGAATTGGGTTCACACTCAAAGTGATTTCGTGTGAATTGGTATGTACGGAACCACCATTGGTGATCAATTCGCTATATCCGGTAGAAGTAGCCAAGGGTACTTCGAAAATCTGATCTTTCACATTCTGGCGAGAATAGGTGTAATTCAGTGAGATCAAACCATTCCAGAAACTGAAGTCTGCACCGATTTCGTATGATTTGGTGTTTTGGGGTTTCAGATTCGGATCATAAATCTTGTAGTATGGGATATATGAGCTGATTGATCCGATAGGATATTGTATAGGAGTACCTGATGAGAATCCGCCGCCGTAAACCGGTGTTCTATAGTAAGAAGGATAATAAGTACCTGCCTGACCTACTTCTGCATAAGAAGCACGGATTTTACCATAAGTCAAAACATCGTTCTTCAATGCTTCCAGTTCGGTAAAAATGAAACCGAGTGAAACTGAAGGATAAGTGAATGAACGGTTGTTGCGTGGCATAGACGAAACAATATCATTGCGGACAGTTGCATTCAAATACAACATGTTACGGTATGCTAATGAAATGTTACCAAAATTACCAACGGTACGCTCGCGATGATAGGTTCCTGTAGATGAATAGATTGATGCGTTAGCTATATGGTTCCATCCCGGGAAATTGAAGTTACTTCCGAGATTGTATTTGTATTTTGAAGAATTATCGACTAATTCATTACCATATAACACGTTTAAATCAAGTTCCGGAGTGATTTTCCAGTCATAAGTAACAGTTAACAATGAATTTATTTCATTGTTTGTAACGCTTTGCTCTTCAATGCTACCTGTTCCGTTGGAGTGTCCATATCCCCATGTGTCGGTATAGTTAGTGGTATAAGCATCGGTACCTAACTGGTATTTTACATCCAGTTTATGATTTTCTGTACCGAAATCGGTAGAATACTTAGCGAACGCATTTCCGAAGAAACGTTGAGTACGTTCTTTAAAAGAGTTGTTTTCAACTGCCCAATAAGCACCGTCGAAACCGCCTGTAGAACGGTATGTATTTTGAGTATAAGGATCTCCGTCTATGTGTGAAGGAATACCGCCTAAATCATAGCTTGACGGTGCACCGTATACCGTTGCCATGATACCATTGTTGGCACCGGTCTGTTTTTTGATTTTAGAATAAACGAAGTTTCCGTTGAAACCAGTTGACCAATTCTTGCTCAGTTGAGCTTGTGCAGTCAGTTTTGCATTATAACGATCCATACCGGTTGAAGGTACAATACCGTTTGCTGTAGTGCTGCCTAATGACAAAGAATAACTTCCTTTATCAAGGCTTTGTGCTACGTTTGCACTGCTGTTCCAGGTAACACCTGTATTGAAGAAATCTTTAGCATTGTCGTATGCACGGGGAGTAGCCCATGGGTCCAGTCCTGCCTTGGCACGTTGGTCTACATAATATTGTCCCTGATGCTTTCCGAATTTCTGAGTGTAACTGTTGTCTGTGTTACCACCATATTTAGGGTCATTGGCAAGTTCTGAAATCAGAGGTCCCCATGAACGAGAGTCAGACGGGCTAAAAGCACCGTTGAATCCTTGTGCGAATTCTTTTTGGAAATCGGGCATGGTAGAGACCTTATCGAATGAAAGACCTGTATTGATTGTAACTTCCGGTTTACCTTTACGTGCGCCTTTACCGCTCTTGGTGGTGATTACTACCACACCGTTTGATGCACGCATACCATACAGAGCAGAAGCAGCCTGGCCTTTCAGGATGTTGATGCTCTCAATGTCATTCGGGTCGATATCTACCGCACGGTTCGCATAGTCGGAGCCTGTAACAGAGTTGAAAGTGTCCAAGTCAGTAGATGATGAGATAGGCATACCATCTACTACGTACAATGGAGTATTATTTCCTGTAAATGAACGTGAACCGCGAATAGTCATTTTAGAAGAAGCACCCGGCATACCTGATGACGGAGATATTTCCACTCCTGAAACCTTACCTTGCAAAGCGCTGGAAAGGTTGCTGCTTGAAGCCTGAGTCAGCTTATCTCCTTTAACATCCTGCACAGCATATCCTAACGCTTTTTTCTCTTTTGAGATACCCATTGCTGTTACTACAACTTCGTCAAGTGCCTTAGCATCAGTCTTTAATATCACTTTGATTACCGGTGCAATTGCTACCTCAGCAGTCTGCATTCCGATGTACGAAATCTGCAAAGTCTTTGCAGAACTTGGTATACCAGATAATGTAAATTTACCATCTACATCAGTAATAACACCTACAGTGGTGCCTTTAGCCAATACAGAGGCTCCAACAACTGGTTGCCCGTCTTCTTCAGAAATAACAACACCTGTTACCTTCTGAGTTTGGGCAGTTACTAGACCTATACCCATAAAAAGGCAAGTCAATAACAGCATTAATTTTCTTTTCATAAATTCTCTCTTAAAGTTTAACTTTACATTAATTGTTTCTTTACTCTAACAAA
>ENA-OWOD01001202-OWOD01001202.1-gut-metagenome-genome-assembly--contig:-NODE-1202-length-10793-cov-3.818962_pt1 | contig 10793 bp, 14 predicted proteins | sample MGYA00248256_ERZ651792 | MGnify/ENA primary metagenome ERZ651792 (study PRJEB26908, sample SAMEA4031714) | gut metagenome | biome: gut; feature: normal infant; material: stool | place: China | collected...
AGGTTCCAAAAGCAGGTTACTTTATTGGAAGCAATGTGAAAAAATGTATTGAAAGATCAAAATATAAATATGCGAATATTTTAGAAATATCTAAGAAGTGGTATTTAGAAGATTATATCTTTATTTATAACATGTTTCCTGAAATAGAAATGATTTACAAAATGGGAATGACAAAATACTTTAGACAGATCATGCGTTATATGGGAAGAAACGATGTCGAAGATGTAAGAAAGTTTCTAAAAGAAAATAAAAGATTTTTTAGAATATGGTCAAAAATCAATCCGGACAAATATGAAATGCAAATGATGGTTGATTTAAATACATTTGATATAGAGTATGCAAGAGATGCGTTAAAAGTTGGATATAGAAAAAGTAAAAATCATTATGCCAATGATAAAAAAACAATCCAATATTTAAAAAAGCAAAAACGTGACTTCTCTTTTTGGATGGATTACATTGATTTTCTTGAAAAACTCCATGTGAATATAGATAAAAGCAAACTGTTTCCAAAGGATTTAAAAAAAGAACATGACAAGATGTTCAATAACCTTGAGATACTTGACAACAAAGAGTACGAACAGGAAATCATAGATTTTGAAAACATGATAAAACCTTACAATTACGAAAATTATGATTATATCATTAGAGCTGCAAGAAGTATTGAGGAATTAGTAAACGAATCAAGCCAAATGAACCATTGCGTTAGAAATTACATTCCTAAAATTGCAGCGCATCAATCTGCAGTATTCTTTGTTAGAAAACAACAAGAAAAAGAAAAATCACTTGTTACTGTTGAAATAGATCCAGTTAATAAGATTCTTTTGCAGGCTAGAGGATATGGCAATAAAGAACCAACTATAACTGAAATGGCTTTTATCAATGATTGGTGTCATAGAAGAATAATAGATAACTCTATGCTTACAAATACACTTTAGGAGGTGCATTATGAACTATCAAGAATTTTTAGAATCAAAAAAGAAAGTAGAAGAAACGGATGGAATTGATATTGAATTGGATGCTCTAAATCCTGTTTTATTCGATTACCAAAAAGCCATTGTTAAAAAAGCACTCAAAAAGAAAAGATTTGCATTATTTGAAGCGTGTGGGATGGGAAAAACATTGCAGCAATTAGAATGGGCACATCAAGTAAATAAAGAAACAAATAAACCTATTCTCATACTTGCTCCTTTAGGTGTAACGGTTCAAACCGCATATGAAGAAGCTCCATTGTTAGGTTATGAAGTAAAAGTATTAAGAGATGATTTTTCAATCGATAACGGGCTTTATATTACTAATTATGAGCAGTTGGATAATATTGATACAAGCTTATTTGCTGGAATCGTTTTGGATGAATCAAGCGTTTTAAAAAACTTTACAGGTAAAATAAGAGTACAACTGACAAATGCTTTTAAAGATACGGAATATCGTCTTTGTTGTACCGCAACTCCAGCACCTAACGATTTGATGGAATTATTGAATCATGCGGATTTTCTAGGAATTATGACAACCGCACAGGCATTGGCAACTTATTTTATCAATGATATGAAAACAGGTTCATATCGCTTAAAAGGACATGCTACAAAAGACTTTTATAAATGGTGTTGTAACTGGTCGGTCAACATCGAAAGTCCTAAGGATTTAGGTTATCAAGCAGATTATTATACACTTCCTAAACTGATTGAACAAAATATCATGATTGATATTGATGTAATCGATGATGATTTTGAACATGGATTGTTTAGAGAAATAGGAACATCAGCTACATCATTTCACAAAGAAAAGAATAGAACAGCGGATGTGAGAGCTCAAAAATGTGCGGAAATAGCATTGAAAGATGATGAACAGTATTTGATATGGTGTGATACGAATTTAGAAGCGGATCTATTGAAAAAATACATTCCAGAAGCAGTCGAAGTGAGAGGCAGTGATAAACCTCAAAGAAAAGAAAGATGCGCTTTAAATTTCAAAAATGGCAAAATAAGAGTTTTGATTTCAAAACCCAAGATTTTTGGTTATGGGATGAACTTCCAAAAATGTCATAATGTCATCTTTTGCGGATTGACATATTCTTATGAAAATTATCATCAAGCATTGAGACTGATATACAAAATAAAAAAAAAAAAAGATGTTTATTCCTATATCGTTTTAGGAACAACTGAAATGCATATTTTGGAAACGGTAAATAAAAAGAAAGAACTGCAACATAATTTGAAAAATCAAATGGATATGTCAGTTCAAGAAATACAGTTACTAAATTTTGAAGGAAAAGAGGTGAATGAGGTATTTCAACCAAAAAAAATTGAAATACCAAACTTTCTATGAGTTACAAACTATATAACGATGATTGTGTAAATGTATGTAGGCAGCTACCTGATGATTGCATTGATTTAACAGTTACATCCATTCCATTTGCAAATCTCTATACGTACAGTGATGATCCTAGAGATTTCAGTAATGTCAAAGATTTAGATGAATTTTTTCAGCAAATGGAATATTTAATTCCAGAGCTCTATAGAATTACGCGTCCAGGACGAATCATTGCATTACATGTGATGCAAATTCCAACCTTTAAAGGACGTGATGGAGCGATGGGATTGATTGACTTTAGAGGTATGGTAATCAAAGCTTTTCAAAAACACGGATGGACATATCATGGGGAGATTACAGTATTCAAAGACCCTCAAATTGAAGCTACTCGAACAAAATCAGCATCTATTTTATGGAACTCTTATAAGAAATTTGCCGAGATAACACGAACAGGAATGCCAGACTACGTTATCTTGATGCAAAAACATGAGCGTGAAGATGAATGGGTTCATGTTAAACACGAAAATATAGATGATGAATTTCATCAATGGACTAAGCTTGCAAGCCCATGTTGGGGAATCGGCAAAGAATCACCGAAAGTTTCAAGAACAAATGTTTTAAATACAAAAATCGCTAAAGAAGAAAAAGATGAAAAGCATATGACACCGCTCCAGTTAGATTTGATTGAGTATTTAATTAAATGGTATACAAACGAAGGTGAAACTGTATTGGATCCTTTTGGTGGAGTCATGTCAGTTCCTTATTCGGCAGTGAAATTAAATAGAAATGGGATTGGTTGTGAAATCAAAAAAAGCTACTTTAAAACAGGAATGAATTTTATTCAAAATTTAGAGCAATCATTGAATCAGCCTACATTGTTTTAATCAATAAATTAGGTGTTATTGCATTGAATAAGGTTGAACAACTAAGAATATTGTTGATTGAATGGGCTGATGATAGATTTATTCCTTTAAAAAATGAAATAAAGAGCTTAAAAAGAGAAAATTCTATTTTGAAAAGTAAATTGCAAAATACTGTACAGGATGATGAGGTTATGAGGCTATCTTCTGAATTGGAATTTCAAAAAAATAGATACAAACAGTGTGATTTTGAAAGATTACGTTATCGTGATATGGCATCGAATTATTCAAAAGAATTAAGAATAAAAAGAGGAGAAAATAATAGGCTGAAACATCAAATAGATTCACTGAAAAGAAGTCTATATGAAAAAAATAATATATAAAAAAGAAGGTAACAACATGATTTTGGATGAATTATTACGTTTGATTAAGCCAGTTGGCAAAATCTTTCTTGTTGATAAAAAAGGCAATTCACTAGCAAAAATAAACGCTAGTGAAATAGAACTTATACAAGAATACAAAAATAAAGAAGTAACGGAAATATACTCTAGTAACATTACAGAGGGAATGAATTTATTCTCTGTATTTGTGATAGAAATAAAAATTTAATAAAGGAGAATACAAAAAATGACAGTAAAAGAATTTTTAAGTTTTAGAAAAAAAGATGGATTTTTAAATAAAGTGACAATATGGAAAAGTTGTCAAGAAGATGGTGGTACTTATCAACAAATAGCGGAATTTAATCCAGAGTTCTATGAGGTAATTTCTAAAGAGGTACTTGATTTGGAAGTTGAAAATTTTGATATTGATATTGAATATGGAAGTGATGGGGGAGTAGTGTTATTAGTCTTTGTAAATCAAGAAAATAGCACTAAAAAAATTCAGGAACTTTTTAATAGATAAAATTCTTCTAAAACCATACGCAGTATAAGGGTTACGAGATTTTAATAGTTACGTTTAATTCTAGGTTAAACGAAATGATTATATCTAGGTTAAACGTAACATTTTATAGAAAAAATGAGGTGAAATAATGATGGAACAAGCACTAAGATTGTTTGAAAATTTGGGATTTAAAGTAGTTGCATATAATCCTGAAACATATATTTTATATGAAAGAGAAAAAGTAATTGAAGCAGAGCCAAAAAACTTTATGATAAAAGAATATGTATCATTCACAACAAAGATGCCCAGCGGTGAACTAATTCAAAAAGTAGAAGTAAAAGATGAATGCAGCAATGCTTATTACATTGATATGCCTTTATTAAAAGCAATCAATCAGCAGTGTATGGAATTGGGGTGGTTAGATGAATAAAAGAATACTTGATGTATGCTGTGGTTCAAGAATGTTTTGGTTTGATAAAACCAATAAAGATACCGTTTATATGGACATTAGAGAATTAGAAGATACTCTATGCGACGGTAGACATATCTCTATAAAGTCTGATGTAATCGGTGATTTTAGAAATATCCCATTTAAAGATGAAAGTTTTAACATGGTTGTATTCGACCCACCGCATCTAGTTAAAGCAGGAGACAATTCATGGTTGACCAAAAAATATGGAAAATTATCAAGCGCTTGGCCACAAGATATCAAACAAGGATTTGATGAATGTATGAGAGTTTTAAAGCCGAATGGTACTCTGATATTTAAGTGGAATGAAGAACAAATTAAATTGAAAGAAATCTTAAATTGTATTAATTACAAACCGCTTTTTGGAAACAAACGCTCAAAAACACATTGGCTAGTGTTTATGAAGTGAAAAAATGATAGGAGTGAAATAAATGAATAAATATGAAAAAGCGTTTAAACATTTGGTTGAAGATGAAAAAATTTAAGTTAAAAGTTCCTAAATACAGTTTCGACCATGAAGGTATGATTATTCGAGGTGAAAAACTAAAGAGGTTACCTGGAGTAAGGGTGTATGCTAGAGATATATGTAGCGATAATATGAATACTATGAGTAAAATGAACATTAAAGACTGTATGGAATACGGAAGCAATTGCACATGGAATTATGAATTAGATAGATTAGAACCTTTAGAAACAATCAAAATAACTCGTTTAGATTATGAAATGCTTAAATTTATTCAAAAACAAGGAGCAAAATATATTTGTAGAGATAAAAATGGACTAATAAATTTATATGAAAAAGAACCTTGTATTATGAGCGATGACTGCACATGGGTGGCAGGAGGTCAATGTAGTTATTTTGGTAAATTTACAAAGCAATTATTCCAGTTCGTCAAATGGGAAGATAAAAAATATTATGTCATTGAATATGTTTTAAACAATTGCGAGGTGGTTGAAGATGTTGACTAAAGAAAGATGTATGAGTTTATTGGATGATATCGCTGGATATGCTCATAGAGCTAACATTGGTCCTAATGGTATTAATGAAATAAATGAAGATTACAATGGATTGAAAAAGTTAATTGAGGAGCATTTCACTCCCCAACCTCTTGAGTTTAAGGATTTAAAAGAAGGAATGTGGGTATATTATGACGGTAGAAAAAATAAAAGCACAGGATCTAATGATACATTTATTCGATATGAGGCAAGTACAAGAAGCGATGAGAATTCAGTTTAATTTGTAGTAAGAGGTGGAAAAATGGGAACATATTATAGAAAGTTGCAAACAGTTAAACATGCATTGCAATACTATATTACTAGATCCGGCGCAAGTGAAAAGGATTTAGTAAGAGAAAAAAATTTATTGAAAACAATTGAGGAAGAGGTAGAAAGCTTTGAAGAAAAGCACCACATTCCCAAGAAAGAGCAAAGAAAATAAATAGAAAAAAAGATTAAGAAATGTTAAGATTAAATTCATAAGGGACAGATAGCAATTCAGAGGAAAAGAAATGCAGGAATCAAAGTACCAAATTATTCATTGGAAAGCGTGGAAAGATACAAAAAGACTTTTGGAAGAAACACGCGATCAGTTAAAAGATGATAGAAAAGCAATTACTTATTCAAATGAAATGCCAGGAACAAATCATATGAGCGTTATTCAAAGATATAATAAAATCCTTGAAAAAGTAGAAACGTATGATGATTATATCTATGCTTATAAAGTTGTAATCGAAAGATTAGAAAACTGCATAGCAACATTACTTAATCAAGAGCAAAGAAAAGCAGTTATTATTTATGCAAACAATCCAGGAAAAGGAGAAAGTTTGATACGTGAGCAGGAAGCACTTAAATACGGCTTCTCACGAGCAAAGTTCTATGAGCTTATAAATCAATCATTTAATATATTAGATATGGTCTTAGACCTTAAAGCAGTCCAAAAAACGAATTCTGGACTAATTCAAGACTAAATTGTCAAAAAAACGTGATATATTATTAATGTGGTGTAAGCCATAAGAACACCCCTTTTCAAATTTCAAAAAGAGATCATAATTGGTCTCTTTTTATTTTTATCAAAATAATATCGCAGGATAGTGAAATGGCATCACGCCAGCCTCCTTAGCTGGTATTACAGGTTCGACACCTGTTCCTGCAACCAATAGAAATTATTAGGAGGTGTGTCAAGGAATAAAAAACATAAAGTATTTGCGGATGAATACCTGATTGATATGAATGGCACACGTGCCTATTTAGTAGCATATCCAAACGCTAAGACCAATTCGGCATCGGCAAGAGCAAATTCACTTTTAAAACGAGAGGATATTAGAAAATATATCGATGAAGAACTTGAAAGGATGCACAATGAAAGAACTGCATCCGCACAAGAAGTCATTGAATATCTAACATCAGTAATGCGTGGCGAAAGTGAATCGAGTGTACTTGCTGGATGTGGTGATGGTTGCGAAGAGGTCATTGTTAAGCCACCTGATGAAAGAGAAAAACTAAAGGCTGCTGAACTTCTTGGTAAACGATATGGAATATTCACTGAAAAGGTAGATGTTAATAACGAAAGTGAAGAAAAGAAACAGCAATCAATCTCTAATATTGAAGCATTGGTTAAACAAATGATTCCAGTAGATGAAGATGATGTAAGTGACTAACTTAGTTTTATCGCCTAAATTTAAAGATTTTCTTACATGTATATGTGAAAGAGAATATTTAGAAGGAACAACTGCTGCAGGTAAAACAACAGTAGGCATTCCTAAATTTATGTTGAGAGTGGCCATGTCGGATAAAAAGGATCATGTTATTGCTGGTGCAGATTTAGGAACAGTTGAAAAGAACATTATCAATAGTGAAATGGGATTGCTTAACCAATTTGAAGGTGTGACTGAATATTATAGCAATGGTAAAGGGAAGATAAGACTTCCTCACATTGAGTATTCAACAGCAAAAGGAACTAAAGTCATTTACGTTTGTGGTTATGATAACAAAACCAAATGGAAAAAGGTCTTAGGTTCTCAAATGGGATGTGTATTCATTGATGAGGTTAATATCGCGGACATGGAATTCTTACGAGAAATAACCCATAGATGTGATTATATGATGACTACATCAAATCCGGATGATCCTGATTTGCCTATTTATAAAGAGTTCATCAACAAAAGTAGGCCATTAAAGAAATATATCAAGGATTATCCAAAAGAACTATTAGAGCAATTAAATGAACCACCTGTTAAACTGTGGGTTCATTGGTACTTTACTTTCTATGACAATGCATCATTGACTAAAGAAGCTATTCAAAAGAAGATTGATGCAGTGCCAGAGGGTACAAAAATGTACAAGAACAAGATACAAGGTTTAAGAGGTAGAGCAACTGGACTTGTATTTAACTTGCTTGATAGACATATTATTACTGCTAATCAAGCCAAAGAATTTAACTATGTACAGTTTTCGTGTGGTGTCGATACATCATATTCAAGATTGAGCGATGATAAAATCGCTTTTATTTTTACAGGAATAACCGATACAAGAAAGAAAATCACACTTGCCGAGGAAGTCTATAACAATAGAGATTTAGAGCATGAGGGTAAAAATCCTATTGCCCCTAGTGATGTGCCTCCACTTTTAATTGCGTTTCTAGAAAGAAATAGAAAACGATGGGTAGCAAATGGAGATGCATTCGCAAGGGATGTCTTTATTGATAGTGCCGACCAAGCGACAATGAATGAATTGATTAAGTATAACAATGAAGTAGGTTCGATCTATGATTTCTACAACGCATGGAAGAAATTAACAATCATTGATCGTATCGCCATGCAACAAGGATGGATGAAAGATGATGATTATTTGATTGTTGATGAGTGTGTTGAAAACATTCATGAATTGAACACTTACTCTTGGAAAGAAGATAAAGCGGAACCCGAAGATGCAAACGACCACACAATCAATGCGGATCAGTATTCTTGGATTCCATACAAACATTTGATAGGAGGAATGGATAAAGGGGATTAACAGACAAAATTAAAAGCAAATTAAGAAGCTGGCTGATGTTAGATAAAAATGCCAATCCTTCTACTATTCAAGTCCTTGAAACAATGGACCATGAAACAAACTGCTTTAAAAATAGTATTTGGTATAGGGGTGAAGCAAGTGAACTTCATCAATTCTATACACAGTATGATGATATGATGGGGAACGTTCGCTTTTGGCAATCAGAATCATCTAATATGGTTGATTTTAGAAAGATTCATAGCGGATTGCCTGGATTAATCATTGATACTCTAGCGGATATTACATTTGGTGATGTTGGAAAGTTTGAATTTAACAATGATGAAGCAAAAGAAATATGGGAAGAAATTGAAAAAGAACTTCCTAAAAACTTCTTTAAAAATGCCTTTAAAAAAGCAATGGTTTTAGGAGATGGAGCAATTCGTTTTGTTTATCATCCAAACGAAAGCAAATATCCAATAGCTGAATTTTATCCAGCAAACAGAGTTGATTTTGTTTATAGACACGGAAAGATAAACAAGATCATATTTAAAATTCCTTATCTCATCGATGATAGTGAATTTACTTTACATGAAATTCATACTGAATATGGATATTCATACATGCTAACAAATGATGTAGGAAAACGAGTTTCTGTTATGGATTATCCTGAATTTAGAGGGCTTAAATCTTTTAAAAAGAGTGAAAAAGGATTTATGTGTGTTCCTGTTATTCTTGGTGAGTCATCAAAATATGAGGGACGTGGTAAATCTTTATTTGATGGTAAGGATGATAGCTTTGATGCATTCGATGAAGCATATAGCCAAATCATTGAAGCATCAAGAGATAACCGTACTAAACAGTACATTCCAGAGCAAATGATTCCTAAAAATCCCGAAACAGGTGAAACATTAAAGCCTAATCCCTTTGATGGAAGATTTATCAAAGTAAAAGGACCTACAGGTACAGAAGGTGTCGCACCTACAATTGATGTAGAAAATCCTGAAATGGATTATGAAGGATTGATGATGGCATATACAACTACTCTAGACGTTTGCTTACAAGGTTTGATTTCTCCAAGTACATTAGGTATTGATGTTAAGAAACTAGACAATGCCGAAGCGCAAAGAGAAAAAGAAAAAGCAACTCTTTATACGAGAAGTAGAATCATTGAAGTAGCTGAAAAAGTTATCCCTCAAGTCGTTGCAGTTGCTTTAGAGCTATACGATTTAGCAAACGAAAGACCAAAACAGGAATATGAAGTAAATGTTCAATTTGGTGAATATGCAAATCCTAGCTTTGAAGCGACAGTTGAAACGATTGGTAAAGCTAAGTCATATAAAATCATGTCAAATGAAAGAGTCGTTGATGAATTATATGGCGATACGATGGATGAGGATGAAAAGAAAAAAGAAATTGAACGATTGAACGCTATGGATGGCTATGAAGTAGCTGAACCAATAGCGGCTTCTTTTGATGATATTGGTAATTACTGATGGATGAAAAAGAAGAAAAGAAAAAAGAGAATGATCCTTATTCTTTGAAAAGAATCTATGAGAACATGGAACTTGAACTCATCGACTCTTTTTATCGTAATTTAAAAAGACATGCCAAAGAAGAAAAAGATTTAGGCTTTTCATGGGAAATGTGGCAAAGCGCCACATTGAGAAATCTTGAAAAGTATAGAAAAGAAGTTCTTAAAATTACAAAGTCCTATAGCAAAGAAGTTGAAGATGCTATAAAAGAAGTGCTTGAAAAATCGTATGATCAAGGAGAGGAACATGTTGAAAAAGGTATCAATCTTCCCAAAGATGGAGAAAATGTTGGAAAAGTAAACATGCGACCTCCTGCTGTAAGTCATTTCTTTGGAACAAATAAAAAGAAGTTGAATGCTTTAATTGAAGCAACAACGAATGATTTTAAAAATGCTGATAGAGCAATCTATCGACAAATGGATGATGTCTTTAGACAAGTTATCCATAATACGGAGTTTCAATTATCTGCAGGAGCAATAAGCCTTCAAAAAGCTATTGATATGGCAAGTGAGAATTTTTTGAAAAGAGGAATCAACTGTATAACTTATCAAAATGGTAGACGAGTCAATATTGCTACGTATGCGGAAATGTGTTTAAGAACTGCATCGCAAAGAGCAACTTTTCTTGGAGAGGGCACAAAAAGAGACGAGTACAAAACATATTTGATACTTGTATCGGTTCATGCGAACGCTTGTGAGCTTTGTATTCCTTGGCAGGGAGAAATACTTATAGATGATGTTTTCGCTCATCCTA
>ENA-OWOD01001204-OWOD01001204.1-gut-metagenome-genome-assembly--contig:-NODE-1204-length-10782-cov-17.861186_pt1 | contig 10782 bp, 10 predicted proteins | sample MGYA00248256_ERZ651792 | MGnify/ENA primary metagenome ERZ651792 (study PRJEB26908, sample SAMEA4031714) | gut metagenome | biome: gut; feature: normal infant; material: stool | place: China | collected...
ATCGTGATTTTCACGATTCTGGAGGCTTCAAAAACGCAAGTCAAGACCCTTCAAAATCACGATGTAATAAGACTAAAAAGAATGATACTGAAATGTGACCCCGGAACAGCTTGCCGCCCTGCTGCGGCAGTCGGCAACCGCCACCCCGAACCCGGCTACGCTGTCTGCCGTGGGTGCAACTTTCGAGAAGGAGGTCGATGCAGATGAAGATTAAGAAACTGGGTGCGCTGCTGGTATCGGCGGCACTGTGCGCTGGCATGGCGGCTCCCGCCTTTGCCTTTGAGGGCGAAGCCGCCCCCGTGGAGCAGCCTGTTCTGCCGGAAGTGGTGGAGGAAGATGTTGTCACCGTCACGGACGAAACCTCTGGTGCCCTGACCCCGGAGGGCAATCTGACGCTGGTGGACGATTACCACACCGACTATTCCGATGGCAGCGGACAGCAGTTCATTACGCTGGTGTCGAAGTCGGGCAACACGTTCTATCTGGACATCGACCGCAATGCCAAGGGATAGCAATGACATTCTCGACATCGTTGACGGTTCGTTCCTGATGGATTATGATGAAGCCGGACAGGAGTTCCAGTTCAAAAGTGCCGCTGCCATCAGTATCCTGTATACGGTTCTGGAACGCTGCGGTCTGGAGCCGGACGGTCATTTTGACCGGGATGATTTTCAGGCCATCTTCTCTTTTTCCTCGCCTGCCGCCGTGTATGCGTTGGGCACCGCAGTCAGCGAATGCAGCCGGGATGTGCTGCGCAACATCGAACGAACCGTAAAAACGACAATCCGCCGCCGCAATGTAGAAAGGAGCCAGTATGAATACGAACAGCAGGAACGTGACCTACTCGACCGTCGGGGACTACCAGTTCCCGAACCTGACCCTGCCCCAGCAGGAGAAAGCACTGGGCAAATACGGCAGACTGCGCCGGACTTACCTGATGAAGCATCGCCCGGTGCTGTACAATTCGATGCTCCTGAATGGGAGCCTGTACCCGCACCTGATGGAGGTGGAGCAGACCGCAGAGAGCCGGATGCAGCAGACTATGGAGCAGTTGCTGGCGCAGAACCCGGCCCCGGACAAGGAGAGCCGGCAAATGGAATGGGTGCAGCACATGAACAGCCTGCGGGCACAGGCAGAGGAACTGGTGCTGACGGAGCTGATCTACAGCTAAGTTTCTTCGATGCCCACATCCCCACCGAAGCCCAGCAAATCGAAATGATCAACCAAGCGGAGAGCGAAAAAACGCCCTCCGCTTTTGTTTTGTCGCAGGCTGAAATCGAAAACGAATTGCGTAAGCATGGTTCAGGATTTGCGGGCGGTAAACAGCGCATTATGGCACTGTACCAGACCCAGCCCGACCGCAGCCTCCGTGCCAAAGCGTTGGCAAAGGAGTACGGCATCGGTGGGCACTCCTACGATTTTCTGGACGGAAGCCGGGGTTTTGTGAACCACGACCGAAAGGGCCTGGAATTTGACCATTACCCCGACCACCAGAAATTCACCCTGAAATGGACGCAGGTAGAACAATATATCGACCTGATGATCCAGTCCGACCGCTACCTGACGGACAAGGAGAAGGAGCATTATTCGCCGCCTGCACCGGTCAGCGCAAAGCCGGACGCCGACCTGACCCGCGCAAAGAACCTGATTCGGGAGTTTTGTCAGGAAGAATACGACTCCGAGCCAGACTTTTCCGATCTGACTAAAATCGGCATTGCCTACACCCACGCCACCGATGAAGATATTCCTATTCAGGTCAACGTAGATCTGGTGGGATACCGTGTGGAGCGGTATCTGGGCGAGGTGCTGATCGACGAGCGGCAGTACGAAAGTCTGGAGAACTTGACCGAGACCGAGTTGGAGGCTCTGGACTTTTCGGAACTGGTCAGCGTCACGGACGAAGAACTGGAGCACTACCACAGCAAGGCGGAAGAACGCCCGGCGCTGCTGCCGCTGGATGCCGCCACCGAGTACAACGCCCTGAAAGAGCAGTACCCGGACGCTCTGGTGGGCTTTGAACAGAACGGACAGTTTGAGTTTTACGGCGAAGATGCCCGGAAGGTCAGCGAACTCGTAGGTGGAAAGCTGCTGGAAAAGGAAACGGAGTTGGGCACCGTTCCTGTCACCGGCTTCCCCAGCGACCAGTGGGCGCACCGTGCCAAGCAACTGTGGCAGTGCGGCGAGAACGTTTATCTTGCCGGGCTGAACGAGGACGGCACCCATCACCAGACCAAGTACCTGCGCCGGGAGGATTATCTGCCGCTGGGCGCTACTGTCCACATGGAGGGACGAGCCTTCCGTGTGGATAACGTCAATTTCGACAAGGACAGCGTGACCTTGCAGGATGTGGCACTGGCAGAAATGCGGATGCCCATTTTCCGGGAGGAACCGCTGGCTCTTGTCCGGGAGTTGTACGAGCAGGAACAGGACGACCGGCAACTTTCCGACGAGGAACTGGATGCACTGCCCATCTCTGCCGTGGTGGACGGAGAGGTGCAGACCTTCCCGGATGCCGCTGCCTTGGATGAAGCCCTGAACGCTGTGCCTGCCGGGAACTTCCACATCACGGACGACCATCTGGGCGAGGGCGGCGCAAAGCAAAAGTACGCCCGGAACATTGAAGCCATCCGCACCCTGTTCAAGCTGGAACAGGAGCACCGGGGTGCCACCGCCGAGGAGCAGCAGGTGCTTTCCCAGTATGTGGGCTGGGGCGGTCTGGCGGATGCCTTTGACCCCGGCAAAGATAGTTGGGCAAAGGAATACGCAGAGCTGAAAGGGCTGCTTTCCGAGGACGAGTATGCTGCCGCCCGTTCCAGCACCCTGAATGCCCACTACACCAGCCCCACCGTCATCCGTGGTATCTACGATGCAGTGGAACGCATGGGCTTCCGGTCTGGCAACATTCTGGAGCCTAGTATGGGCGTGGGCAACTTCTTTGGGATGCTGCCGGACACCATGCAGGATAGCCGTCTGTACGGCGTGGAACTGGATAGCATCACCGGACGCATTGCCAAGATGCTGTATCCGCAGGCTGACATTACTGTTGCCGGCTTTGAGACCACCGACCGCCGTGATTTCTACGATTTGGCGGTGGGCAACGTGCCCTTTGGTCAGTACAAAGTCAACGATAAGGCGTACAACAAGCTGGGGTTCTCCATCCACAACTACTTTTTCGCCAAAGCTATCGACCAAGTGCGACCGGGCGGTGTCGTGGCGTTCGTCACCAGCCGTTACACCATGGACAGCAAGGACAGCACCGCCCGCAAGCACATGGCAGAACGTGCCGATTTGCTGGGTGCGATCCGTCTGCCGAATAATGCGTTCCGTGCTAACGCTGGTACGGATGTTGTCAGCGATATTATCTTTTTGCAGAAGCGTGACCGCCCTGAGGACATTGAGCCTGCATGGGTGCAGCTTGGCAAGACCGAGGACGGCTTTGCCATCAACCAGTATTTTGTGGACCACCCGGAGATGGTGCTGGGGCAGCTCACCACCGAAAGTACCCAGTACGGACGAGAGGAATTGACCGTTGCGCCCATCGAGGGCGCAAACCTTGCCGACCAGCTTACAGAAGCAGTTCGGCATATTGAAGGGCAGTATACTGCCGCAGAGGTGGACGCTCCCGACATTGCCGAGGAAGAAACCACCCGGCGCACCCTGCCTGCCGACCCGGAGGTGAAGAATTTCTCCTACACCGTGGTGGACGGCGAGGTTTTCTATCGGGAAAATTCCGTAATGACACAGGTGGAGCTGTCCGACACCGCCAAGGGGCGTGTCACCGGCATGGTGGAGCTGCGGCAGATCGTCAACGAGCTGATCGAACAGCAGTTGAACGACTTCCCGGACGAGGACATTCAGACGACACAGGCAAAGCTGAACGCCGCCTACGATGCCTTTACCGCCAAATATGGTCTGCTGAATGACCGCAAAAACGGGCGACTGTTTGAGCAGGATTCCTCTTACTATCTGCTCTGCTCCTTGGAAAATCTGGACGAGCAGGGGCAGCTTAAATCCAAAGCGGCGATGTTCACGAAACGCACCATTCGCCCGGAGCGCACCGTCACCAGTGTGGATACCCCCAGCGAAGCGTTGGCGGTGTCCATCGGGGAACATGGCAAGGTGGACCTGCCCTATATGGCAGAGCTGCTGGGCACTCCCGGTGAGTATGGGCGCATTACCACCGAACTTTCCGGTGTGATCTTCAAGGACCCTGCCGCCGACCCCACCGACCCGGAAGCGGGCTGGCAGATGGCAGACGAGTACCTATCCGGCGATGTCCGGGCAAAGCTGCGGATGGCGCAGTTTGCCGCCGAGACCAACCCGGAGTTTTCTGTCAATGTGGAGGCGCTGACCAAGGCACAGCCCAGAGAGTTGGAAGCCTCCGAAATTGATGTGCGCTTGGGTGCAACGTGGCTCGACCCCAGTATTATCCAAAAGTTTATGACCGAGACCTTCCAAATTCCCTACTATCTGCGCCGGGCGGTGAACGTGCGTTATTCTCCCTATACCGCCGAATGGCGTGTGGAGGGCAAGACTGCCACCGGGCGGAGTGACATTATTTCGTCCGAGACCTACGGCACCAGCAGAGCCAACGCCTACAAGATTCTGGAAGAGACCTTGAACCTGAAAGACGTCCGCATCTACGACACCATTGAGGATGCCGAGGGCAAACCGAAACGTGTGCTGAACAAGCGGGAGACCATGCTGGCACAGCAGAAACAGCAGATCATTAAAGACGCTTTCGCTAACTGGGTCTGGCAGGACCCCCAGCGGCGCATTGCGCTGGTGAAACAGTATAACGAGCTGTTCAACTCCACCCGCCCCCGTGAGTATGACGGAAGCCACATCAAATTCGTGGGTATGAACCCGGAGATCACCCTCCGAGAACACCAGCGCAACGCCATTGCTCATGTGCTTTACGGCGGTAATACGTTGCTTGCACACGAAGTGGGCGCAGGCAAGACCTACGAAATGGCGGCATCTGCCATGGAAGCAAAACGCCTTGGTTTGTGCCAGAAATCGTTGTTCGTGGTGCCCAATCATTTGACGGAGCAATGGGCAAGCGAGTTTCTGAACCTCTACCCCAATGCCAAGTTGCTGGTGGCACGGCGCAAGGACTTTGAGAACGCCAACCGCAAAAAATTCTGCGCCCGCATCGCCACCGGCGATTACGATGCCGTTATCATCGGTCATTCGCAGTTTGAAAGAATCCCTCTTTCTTTTGAGCGGCAGGAGCGCATCATTCAGGAGCAAATTTATGAAACGCTTGCCGCCATCAATGAGCTGAAAGTCCACGCAGGCGAGAATTTCTCCATCAAGCAGATAGAAAAGACCCGGAAAACGCTGGAAACAAAGCTGGAAAAACTGCGCTCCGATGAGCGTAAGGATGATGTAGTTACCTTCGAGCAACTGGGCGTTGACAGGCTTTTTGTGGACGAAAGCCATTTCTACAAGAACCTCTTTTTGACTACAAAAATGCGGAATGTCGCAGGATTATCCACCAGCGAAGCGCAGAAATCCAGCGATATGTTCGGCAAGTGCCGCTATCTGGACGAGATCACCGGCGGGCGTGGCGTGGTGTTCGCTACCGGCACCCCGGTGAGCAACTCCATGACCGAGTTGTACACGGTCATGCGGTACCTCCAGTACAGCACCTTGCAGCAGAAAAAGCTGACGCACTTCGACTGCTGGGCATCCACCTTTGGTGAGACGACCACGGCCATTGAGCTTGCCCCGGAGGGTACCGGCTACTGTGCCCGCACCCGGTTCGCCAAGTTTTTCAACCTCCCGGAGTTGATGTCCATGTTCAAGGAGGTTGCGGACATTAAAACTTCCGACCAGCTTCATCTGCCGGTGCCGGTTGCAAAGTTTGAAACCGTGGTGGCAAAGCCGTCCGAAATTCAAAAGGAAATGGTGCAGGAACTGAGCAAATGTGCTGCAGAAATCCACTCCGGTGCAGTAGATGCCTCCGTGGACAATATGCTCTGCGTCACCAACGACGGCAGAAAAATTGGCTTGGATGTGCGTCTGATGAACCCCATGCTCCCGGACGACCCGAACAGCAAACTCAACGTCTGTGTGCAGAACGTGCTGAAGATCTGGGAGGAGGGCAAGGATCAGAAGCTGACCCAACTTTTGTTCTGCGACCTCTCCACACCGAAAAATGACGGGAATTTCAATGTTTACGATGATATTCGCAAAAAGCTGATCGCCGCCGGTGTGCCGGAAAACGAGATCGAGTTCATCCACAACGCCGATACCGAAGTGAAAAAGGCGGCACTGTTCTCCAAGGTGCGCTCTGGCGATGTGCGGGTTTTGCTCGGAAGTACGGCAAAAATGGGAGCCGGAACGAACGTCCAACAGCGGCTTGCGGCGGTGCATCACTTGGATGTCGGCTGGAAGCCCAGCGACATGACCCAGCGCAACGGACGCATTATCCGGCAGGGCAATATGAATAAGGAAGTCAAGGTGTTCAACTACGTCACAGAGGGAACTTTTGACAGCTACTTGTTCCAAACTTTGGAGAATAAATAGCGATTCATCAGCCAAATCATGACTTCAAAATCCCCGGTACGCTCTTGCGATGATGTGGACGAACAGGCTTTGTCTTATGCAGAGATCAAGGCACTGTGCGCCGGAAATCCGCTCATCAAGGAAAAGATGGATTTGGATGTGCAGGTGGCGAAACTGAAAGTGCTGAAAGCCGACCACCAAAGCCAGAAGTTCCGTCTGGAAGATAAGCTGCTCACAAAATTCCCGGCTGACATTCAGGAAACGAATGCCTATATTGCCGGAGTGAAAGCGGACGCACAGCTTGCCGCTGCCCACCCGCAGGTGCAAGAGGGTTTCTGCGGCATGACCATCAAGGGCGTGACCTACGATGAGAAAAAGACCGCCGGTGAGCGTCTGGTGCTTGCCTGCTCCGAACTGCCCAACGCCGAAGAAAAAGTGATCGGCAGCTACCGGGGCTTTGAGTTGTCTCTGCGGTTCGATACCTTCCGCAGCGAATATCAGGCGATTCTGAAGGGTCAGCGGAGGTACCCGGTAGCACTGGGCACCGACCCGCTGGGCAATATTATCCGTCTGGATAATTCGCTGAACAACTTCCCGGAGCGCATTAACTCTGCTGAGAATGAACTAGCCACCTTGCATCAGCAGCAGGCGGCGGCGCAGATTGAGGTGGAAAAGCCCTTCCCGCAGGAAGAAGAACTGGCTGAAAAGTCGGCTCGCCTTGCAGAGCTGAACGCTCAGTTGGATGTGGACGAAAAGAGCCACGAGCCGGAACAGGACGAGGAAGAACAGGAGGATGCACCTCGCCGCCCCTCGGTGTTGGCGGCACTGGAGGAAAAGTCGGATAAGCCGGAGCCGGTGAAGCCTTTTCGCAGTTATTACGACAAGGATGGTGATGCCCGGTGAGGGAAAAGCGGGATGAGATCATCATCCTGAGAACCACAAAAGCTGAGAAGAATCGCATTTATAAGAAAATGCTGGGCATGGGTATCCGCAGCCTGAGTGCCTATATCCGCAAAATGGCACTGGACGGCTATTGCCTGCATCTGGACTTGAAAGAATTGCGCCGCATGGCGTACCTCCTGCAAATGTGCAGCAACAACCTGAACCAGTATGCCAAAGCCGCCAATGAAAACGGTCGGGTCTACGCCGCTGACATGGAGGACCTGCGACAGCGGCTGGATGAGCTGATTGACATTGGAAAACAAATCCTTTCCAAACTGGCTGAACTCTAAAATTTCCCCCGCAGTTGGAGGGCTGCGGGGGTACATAAGGGTTGACATCCTTGCAAGGGGTGTGGAGATGCCTTTATAATAGGGACGAAGGGTAGGTGCTAGATATGAGGTTCGTTTTTAAGATGATCGTTTTCCCGTTTTGGCTGCTTACGGCTTTCCTTGCGCTGATGCTGAAATGGACGCTGAACCTGTCAGCGTTTGTGCTGGCACTGCCGATGCTGTATATCTTCGGCTGCGGTCTTTATACGCTGTACTGCCGGGAGTGGCTGTAGTTTTTGATCTTGCTGGTGGCGGAGTTTGGCTGCTTCCTGCTCATCACCGCCGGAACAGTCATTGTAGAAGCCGTGGAATGGTTCAGTGGCTGGGTTGCAGAATTATAAAATCTTTATGCCGCCATTGTGCGGCATTTTCTTTTGCCGGGAGGTGGTAGAATTGGCTGCAACACGTTTGATCGCGCTGCACAAAAACAAGGGCAAGTCGGTTGCGGCCTGCCTGAAAAGCCGCACGGACTATGCCCAGAATCCTGACAAAACGAACAAGGGAGAGTTGGTCAGCAGCTATGAGTGCAGCCCATTGACCGCAGACGAAGAATTTATGCTGTCCAAACGGCAGTATGAACTTGTCACTGGGCGCAGACAAAAAAGTGACGTGATTGCCTATCAGATTCGGCAATCGTTCAAGCCCGGAGAGATCACTGCCGAGGAAGCCAACAAGGTCGGTTATGAGCTTGCCATGCGGTTTACCAAGGGTAAGTATGCGTTTATCGTTGCCACTCACACGGACAGGAAACACATTCACAATCACATTATCTACAACTCCACTGCATTGGACAGCACCCGGAAATTCAAAAATTTCTGGCTTTCCACCTTTGCGGTGCAGCGGTTGAGTGACCTGATTTGCTTAGAGCATATTCAACGGCTTTCAGTTCTAGTTAAACATGAGTGCTATCAGGAAGAAAATCATAGCAATCCCCACGAGCCAAGGGATGATTTTCTCTTGATGAAACTCTCGGAATCCCAATGATCTTATAAACAGAACACCCAATAGTCCGATGATGCACCATGCTGAAACGGTAAGACGATATCGTACATGTTCCTTGCCTCCCTCGTATCTCTTGTATGGCTTGATTGTATCTTATCCCTACGATTTCACACATTCGGCATAGGTTAATGGGAACGAAGCTTTCAGAACAGCGCTTTTCCGCACCGTCCAGCCGTTTTGCCGCAGGAAACGCAGGTATTCCTCGCTCGTCCATCTGCTGTGGAGAGGGAAGCCCGCCAGCTTCATGAAAAACGCCTTGACCTTGCCGGAAAACGAGTTCCCCGCGTGGGTGAAGGTCGGCGCGATGAGCACGCCATCCTCTTTCAGCACCTGCTTGATTTCTTGCAGGGCTTTTTCCGGCTGCGGCACGATGTGCAGCGCATTGGACACGATCACCACATCAAAGGACTTATCCGCATAGGGCAGGCGGAACATATCCTGCACGGAAAAGTACAGCTTCGCCGAGCGGTCGTCCCGCTTGGCCTCTGCAATCATCTCCGCAGAGGCGTCTGTCGCCTCAATATGCGCCGCCGCATTCACGATGTGCTTTGCGATCAGTCCCGTACCGGTGGCAAGCTCCAGCACCGTCTTGGCTTTCACGACCGGCCGGATCAGCGTGTACATCTCCTCATACGCCGCCCGATCCTTTCGCATAAAGCAGTCGTAACGACCGGCATTTTTGTCCCAGAAGGTCTTTCGTTCTTTCATAGCCGTTGCCCTTATCTCTTCTTTATTTTTTGCCACATTGTGCCTCTCGGAAAGGATTCAAAGTGCCACTAAATTTTCCCGTGCAGGCATCTGTCCCGCCGCTCTCTGGCGTATTCCAGCAGTGCATTGCACGCCGGACAAAGCGCCTCGCCCCTTGTCCCATGCACGCCCCGGCAATACCGGCACACCATGAGGGTAACGGTTTCGATCTCCTTTTCCTTGTTCAAGTTCTGAAGTCCTTTCTGTTTTATACATAGTTAGTCAGCTCTAACCGTCTGGTGGAAGAAAAGGCAGGCCACCTGTATGTAGTCTGCCTTTTGCCTGATGCGAAAGCCCGCAGACACGCGGGGCTTACAGCACCAGCGAGGGCGCGGTGTAGACCCGCGCCTTCAGCTCGCTGTTTAACATATACAGCCCCTTGCTGTCACCGCCGAACAGCTCCATCTTGGTAATGAGGTCAGCGGCGTTCTTCTCCTCCTCGCCCTGTTCCTTGATGAACCAGTCCAGCATCTGCATGGTGCGGAAGTCCCTGACCTCGTATGCGGCGGCGTAGATGGCATTGATGCTGGCGGTGATCAGCATCTCGTGTTCCAGTGCTTTTTTCAGCGGGGCCATGTGGTCGCCTCGTTCCCACTCCGGCTTTGCGATAGCCTCAAAGGTGACGTCCTCGCCGTTATTCTGCAAATACTGATAAAACAGCATGGCGTGATCCCGTTCCTCCTGCGCCTGTACCCGGTACCAGTTCTCAAAGCCGTCCAGTCCGACGGCGGCGTAGTAGTTGGCAAAGTCCAGATACAGATAGGCGGAGTAGAACTCCTTATTGATCTGCTCGTTGAGCAGCTTAGATACGTTAGCGTTCATAATACTTCTCCTCCATAAGATTGTCTTTTTCCTGCTCCCGGCAGGGGGGCAGATATACCGTACCCAGAGCGATGCTGGGATGCTCCCTTTTCATCTCCAGGAACACCTGCTCCGCCTTGGGATGCTGCTGCAGCTCCGTTACGGCGGCCAATATCTCCTCTGCGTATTTTGGCATACCGCCAACCCTCCAAATGCAAGAATGAGTCTTATTATTTTGCTTTTATTATACCTATATTTTTTTCTCTGTCAACAACCACAAAGGGCTTGTGCTCCAAAAGCTGCCTCGAAGCCGATTTTCTCAAATTATGTGACGCCGTCACAGTAAAACTGCTTGTCACGCGGTATACTACGCATAAAAACACAGCCGCAGAGTACATCTGTGGCTGTGTTTTGTGTTCAGTTGCTCACTGTTGCGTGGACTGGATAT
>ENA-OWOD01001212-OWOD01001212.1-gut-metagenome-genome-assembly--contig:-NODE-1212-length-10710-cov-3.764883_pt1 | contig 10710 bp, 14 predicted proteins | sample MGYA00248256_ERZ651792 | MGnify/ENA primary metagenome ERZ651792 (study PRJEB26908, sample SAMEA4031714) | gut metagenome | biome: gut; feature: normal infant; material: stool | place: China | collected...
ACATCAAAGAGCTTGTAGCCAAGAACGCCGCCTACGAGGCGGAAAAACAGCAGAACGAATGGAAGACGCAGGTCTCCAAGGAAACCGGCGTGCCCATCGCACTGCTCCACGGCTCCACCCTCGAAGAAATGCAAGCCAACGGCAAGGCGCTCGCCGACTACATCGCCGAGAAGACCAAGCCGAAGGTGCACGCCTCCTCCGAATCCAACCAGCCGCCCGCGCCATCCGACACATCCGGCGATTGGCTTCGCGATCAGTTCCTCAAGCAGAAACGCAAATAATCCACCTCATAGAAAGAAGGTATGACGATGACTTCCAACGTGAACTCCATCATCACCAGCGGCGACCTCGGCGGCGGACTCATCCCCACCGAATACGCCACCCAGATTATCCAGGACGCCCCCAAGTCGAGTGTGTCCCTGACCCGTATGCGTCAGATTCGCATGAGCACCCGCACGCGCACGCAGCCGGTGCTTGACTCCAAGCCGATCGCCTACTGGGTGGGCGGCGATACCGGCCTGAAGCAGACCACGAAGATGAAGTGGTCGGGCCTGAGCATCACGGCCGAGGAGCTTGCGGCCATCGTGCCCATCCCGGAGGCCGTCATCGCGGATTCTGGCATCCCCATCTGGCCGGAGGTCATGCCGCGTCTGGCTTCCGCGCTCGGCTACAAGCTGGATCAGGCGACCCTTTTCGGCGTGGACAAGCCGTCCAGCTTCCCGGACGGCATCATCCCGCAGGCCATCGCGGCGGGCAACACGTTCACCCAGGGCAAGGATCTCGCCAAGGACGTTGCCAGCATGGGTCAGAAGCTCGCCGAACAGGGCTTCGCCATGAACGGCTTCGCCGGCAAGCCGGGCCTGAACTGGGAGCTTATCGGCCTGCGTAACACCAACGGCAGCCCGATCTACGTGCCGTCCCTCGCCTCGGGGGCCCCGTCCACCCTGTACGGCTTCGGTCTCAACGAGGTCGACAACGGCGCGTGGGATTCCACCAAGGCCGTGCTGCTCGGCGCGGACTGGTCGAACTTCGTGGTCGGCATCCGTCAGGACATCACCTACAAGATGCTTGACCAGTCGGTTATCTCGGACGATAACGGCAAGGTGATTCTGAACCTCGCCCAGCAGGATTGCGTCGCCATGCGAGTCGTGTTCCGCGTCGGCTTCCAAATCGCCAACCCCATCAACGACGTGCAGCCCGACAAGACGAAGCGCTTCCCCGCCTTCGTGATCGCAGCCCCAAAAGTGTGACGCCGGCACCCCAATCCATCGAGACCAGTCCTGAAACCGTCACCGTTCGAGCCGGCGAAACAACCAATGTGACGGTACGTGTCCTGCCGGAGGGCGCAGACCAGACGATGACCGCGACTGTCGCTGACAAGTCCATCGCCACGGTGGTGTCCGATGACTGACAATACCGTGTTCGCCCCTCACGAGGATCTGGAAGCCCGGTGGCATCCTCTCACCGACGCGGAACGGGCGCAGGCGGACATGCTGCTGGCCGCAGCACGCGGCTTCGGCATCATCGCATTCTGACATTAAGGAGGCCGTCATGGTCGATGAAACGGAAGAAAACCCATTTGCCACGCATTTGGAATTGGCCAAACGCTGGAAGCAGATGCCGGACGACCCCGATTATGTGGATCAGCGTCTGGCCGATGCCTCGCAGTTCCTCCGCGAACAATGCCCGGATTGGCGGAACATATCGCAGGCGACGCTTGAACGCATCGCCTGCGAGCTCGCCAAGGACGCGATCTCATCCGACATGCAGACCGAGGGCGCTGGTTTCGACACCACCGGTGCCAGCAATCTCAGCCTCACGGCGGGCAATTTTACCCAGTCCATGACATTCGCGAACCCTCGCGGCGAATTCTACCTGTCCAAAGGGCAGAAGAAGGCGCTCAGGCTCACCGGCCAACGCTTCTACAGCATCGACCTGTCAAACGGGGAGGCGTCATGAGGGGCGAGACCGTGAAAGTGGTGCGCTACACGCCGACCGGCGAGACCGACCCCGGCGGCTCGCCAGTCACGAAGGTCGATATCGAGTCGGTGGACAACGTGCTCGTCTCACCAGGCGCGATGAGCAACGCCACCGACTCGATTCGACCTGACGGCGTGACCGTTGCATTCACCTGCCTCTTCCCCCGCAGCTACGCATACCGGAGTCTGCGCGGGGCGAGTGTGCGCATCAATTCACATGACTACGAGGTGATCGGAGACCCGAGGCCATTGGGCGGCGGCATGAAGCCGACTGCATGGAATCTCACGGTCGAAGTCACCGACGCGGAGGGATAGTGCATGAAACGGGTGAAACTGCATTATCCGGCATTCCAGGCGTACAGGCGCAACGAGGGCGCTCGCGCCGCCTTGTCGGAGGCACAGAAGATCGCGGCCCGCGCCAACTCCATGGCCGCGCCGACTCACGCGGGGCAGCCGTCGTACACGGCGGAGGGCCCGCGGGCGAACGAGAAGGGCGCGACGGTGCTCGTGCATACGGATAATCTCGCCGCGCGCATCGATAACGCCGTGCGCGACACGCTCGCCAAGGCGTTGGGAGGCGGCTGATGAACGCGGAGAAGCTGGTCATGGACTGGCTCAACGCGGCACCCGAACTCAAGGATTATCCCGCGAGCTTCGAGGTTCCCGCCGAATCCAGCGCCACGAACCGTATCCCGTTCGTCACCGTTGAACGCACGGGAGGTTCGGAAGGCCGGTTCGTGTCGAGACCATTGATCGCTGTGCAGGTGTGGGCCGCTTCACGCTGGGAGGCTTCGGACGTGGCACAGCGTCTCGTGCTGCCACGGTTGAAACGCATCGTTGAACTGCCCGAGGTGGCCGATTGGGATATCACCGGCCTGACCGACTTCCCCATGCCGGACGGACGGCCACGCTACCAGATACTCATCCAGCTCACCGTCAAGACCGACGAATGAGCATCATTTCCAGAAAGGGCCTAATCATGGCTAATGAAACAACAACGAAGAACGATCCCACAAACGTGTCGTTCGGCAAGTTCAAGGTCGGCGGCTACGCGTACGCGGCACCCGTCGGCACCGCATTGCCCACCGATTCGGAAAGCGAGCTCGACCCCGCTTTCCAGCTCATCGGCTACCTCAGCGCGGACGGCATCAAGAACGCGACCGACACCGACACCGCCGAAGTCAAGGACGCGAACGGTACGACCGTGATGAAAGTCGTCTCCAGCTACTCCGAAAGCTACCAGTTCGTGCTCATCGAGTTCCTGCGCAAGGCAGCGGCGCAGATGCGCTACGGCAACGACGCGGTGACCGGCAAGGACAAGAGCATGGTCATCAAGCATCAGATACCCGACGATACACCGGTCTCGCTCGTGTTCGAGATCGTTGCAACCGGCAACGTGAAGGACCGTACCGTCATCGGTTCCGCAACCCGTTCCGAATTCGGCGACCGCCAGATGCATTCGAGCGACGTGCTCGGCTATGACCTCACTGTGAACGCGAACGACATGGGCGATGGTGTCACCTCCATCGAATATATCGGTATCCCAAAAGGCTGACGCCTCTGACTGTGACTGTCTCGGCCCGTGAAGGGGGCCAGCAGGTCAATGTGTCGGAGGCTCCAGCATCAGGCCTTCAGCGTCGATACAAGATAACCAGCGCGGACGCGAAACCGGTTGTTGAAAGCGCCACGGTGGTAGACCTCGCGTTCGGTTGGACCGTGTTCCCCTTGGACGGTCAGGTAAACGGCAAGACCGGTCAGGTGGTCACTGTTGTGGATTGCACGGTCAATGGCTCGTATGCGCGTGCGAAGGGCGAGGCCGTGCTGCCGGCCCCGCTGCCGTCCAAACCCACCGGCATCCAGGTCACGCCCGAGTCGTTGACACTCAGGGTCGGCGAGACCGCGGGCCTCGACGTCAAGGTGCTGCCGGAGGGCGCGGACCAGACGGTGACCGCGACTGTCGCTGACAAGTCCATCGCATCGATCTCTCGAAAAGGAGTGAACCATGGCTGATGAAGTATTTAGTGGTGGGGTAAGCGTCACCGGTGTGGAACCCGGAACCACCACAATCGCCATCAAGTCGACAACCAATCCGAACATCAGCAAAAAGGTGCCGGTCACGGTCAAATCCCGTAACCTGCTCGCCTACGGTCCCGCGTCGGGCAACGGTCTGACCGTCACCGTGGCGCAGGACGGGTCGCTTGATTTCAGCAGCGGCACCGAATCGGTGCCATTGAACAAGGGCGTACGCTGGAAGTTCGACGTGCCCGAAGGCATCGTTGGCGTGCCTCTCATCATCTCCTACACGGGCGATGTGCCCGGAAACCTGATCATCGGCATCTACGCCAACGCGAATAGCCTCGGCGGCGTCTATCAGGGGAAAAACAACACCGTGGTCACCATCCCCAAGGGGACCACACGCGTCGAGCTGCGCATCTTGCGTGGCGGCGTCACGGCCGGCAGCGTGTCGGGCAACCTGAAAATCCAACTCGAACTCGGGAACACCGCGCACGAGTGGATGAAACCCGATGTCACAAGCCTTGAGGGGGGGGGCTATGAGCTAGCGAACCTCGTGCCCTCGTTCGCTTCCCTGTTGCCCTATACCATGAACGGCGTCACGTTCACCAGCAGGGACGGGCACACCGTGCACGTGAAGGGCACGACGACCGCGTGGGCGCAAATCAACGTATCCGTGCGACTGGACGCGGGCACCTACATGCTCACGTGCGACAACAGCAACGGCTGGAATTACGGAGTCCAGTTCGGCGGCAGTATCAGCGTTCACGACTCACTGGGCAATCCGTCCATCAAGCTCGAAACAGGCACCTACACCGTCAGCGTGTTCGTCGCCGAAGGGAAGACCGTGGACATCGACCTGACCCCGCGCATCCACCGGCTCGACTAGCCAACACGTCCCCTCGCGGATTCCTTCATTCTCTCCTTGCCGCGAGGGGAATTCTTTTTTAACCGTCAAGGAGAGATTTTTTTTCTTCGAGGAGAACGTCAATGTCACGCAACCGAAACCACCGCCGCGCCAATGTCAGCCAGATTGCAGGACGACCACAGGACCACAAGCAGTCCAAGAATACGGTTCGCCGTGTCAACGTCCGTGGAATCGATATCGGTATCGACCCGAAGGTTTTGGACGATTGGGAGTTCATGGAATCGCTCTACGACCTTCAAGCCGACCCGAAGGGTAACGCCTTGCAAATCATCCCATTCCTACGCCGACTTCTCGGCGACTCATACGACAAGGTCAAGAACGGATTGCGAGGGGCTGACGGGCGCATCGACGGCGAAACCATGGGCACCTTCCTGACCGAGCTGTTCGAGGAGATGGGTAAGGCTTTCCCAAACTCATGACGCTCGTGCTCCTTCTCGACCGCTGCCCCGACCAGTTGGCGGCGGACATGAGAAGGGAGTACGGGCTCGGCGTGTACGACCTGGGCCCGTCGGAGACGGCCGCACTGGCCGCGAACCTCCCCGCAGGCTCACTCGTCTGGCAGACGTTGGACACGCCGCGCGCGTGGACGTTCGACCAGTATCTGGCCGTGCTGCGCATCGAACAGATGAACCAGTGGATCTGGGCAAACGGCGACCCGAGGAAACGCGGCCCGCAACCCCGGCCGCTGCCACGCCCCGGCCAACACCACGCCACGCCGGAAGCAACCGGCCCGGCCATGGAAGCCGGATCAGAGAACCCAGAACCCGATGGCAACACCATCCGTCGCACGCGCACCATCAAGGCCGTTGGCATGAGCGTCGAACAGCTCGACCGATTCATGAGCCAACGGTTCACGACCGTGAACCGTGTGGAGAACCGGCCGCAGACCGGACAACCATAACCGAACAGAGGAAGGCGAAACAATGGCCTATAATCTCGCCACCGCATATGTGCCCATCGTGCCCTCCATGGATGGCGTCGGCAAGGCCATTGAAAAAGCGTTCGGCGACGCATCCAAAACCACCGGCAGTAAGACCGGACAGAGCATCGGCAAAGGACTGTCCGTCGGATTCGCCTCCAAGGTCGGAGCCGTGGCCGGCATCACGTCCAACGTGTTCAGCAAGGTCGCGTCCGTCGTCACGTCCAGCCTTGGTTCCGCAGTTGACCGCGCCGACCAGATGAACAACTTCCCGAAGGTCATGAAGAACCTCGGATATTCGGCCACCGATGCGGCCGCGAGCATCAAGAAGATCAGTGACGCGCTCGACGGTCTGCCCACCACCAGCTCGGCCATGACCGGCATGGTCCAGCAGCTCGCCCCACTGACCTCGAACCTCGACGAGGCCACCGACATCGCTTTGGCGTTCAACAACGCCATGCTCGCCGGCGGCGCTTCGACCATGGAGCAGGAGAACGCGCTCACCCAGTACACGCAGATGCTCTCCGCCGGCAAGGTGGACATGCAGGCGTGGCGCAGCATCCAGGCGGCCATGCCCGGCCAGCTCAATCAGGTCGCCGAAGCCATGATGGGCGCGGGACATAATGCGAACGACCTGTACGAGGCCATGAAAAGCGGCAAGTTCAGCTTCGACGACTTCAACAAGGCCGTCATGGACCTCAACCAGAACGGTTTCGGCAAATACGCCTCGTTCGCACAGCAGGCCAAGGACGCGACGCAGGGCATCGGCACGGCCATGGAGAACGTGAAGAATCGCGTCGCCAAGGCCGTGCAGAAGGTCATCGATGCCGTCGGAGTGGAGAACATCGCCGGCGCGATCAACAGGTTCAGCTCCCAGTTCGGCAAGGTGGGCGACGCGGCCGCCGGCATGGTCACGGACGTGAAGAAGAAGTTCTCCGAAGCGGGCAAGTGGATCACGGGCCTGTACGACAAGCTCGACAAGACCGGCGCGATAACCCGGTTCAAGGACACCATCTCCACGGCGTTCGAATCCGCGCGCAGCCGCGTCACCGAGGCGGTAGACCGCATCGCCGGGTCGTTCAAGGGCCTCGTGCCGGACGGCGCGATAGTCTCCGCCATCGAGGACGTGCTCAAATACGTGGGCACGGTGTTCTTCGACTTCGCGGACTGGGTGGCCGACACCGTCGAATGGTGGAGCAAGTTCATCGCCGCACTGAAAGACACCGGGGCCGTGCAGCAGCTTGCCGGCGCGTTGGGCAGCCTGTTCGACGCTATCGGCGACGTCGCTGACGCCTTCCGTGGTGCCGGCGACATGGCCGAATCAGCGGCCGGCCGCTTCGACTCGGCCAAGGGCTCCGCGGAACTGCTGGGTGCGGTTATCAAGGTCGCGGCCGACCTCGTGCAGAAGATGGCCGACCAGCTCAAACGCGTGGCCGAATGGGTGAAAAAATTCACCGACACTCTCTCCGACAGCGGCGCATTGGACACGTGGATGGACGCGCTCGAACGCATATTCTCCGCGCTCGGCGACGCCCTCGGCTCATTGAAACGGCTCGGCAAGGCGTTGGACGGCGGCAAGAAGTCCGCCGAAGGGGCGGGTGACGGGCTCGACACGGCCGCCGCCGCCGCGAAAGGATTCGCCGCGTACATCGGGGCGGTCGCCAATGTGGTCGAGACCGTCGCCGGAGTGTTGGACGGCATCGCGTCGGCGGCCGGCAAACTCGCCGACGGCATCGACTGGCTCAACGAGAAGTTCCCCATCCTCGGCCAGGTGATCGGCTTCCTGCTCGACCCGATGGGCTCGCTGGCCGACATGGCCGGCAGCCTGTTCGGCTTCTTCTCCGGCGACGCCGGAGCCACCGCCGTCAACGACTTCACGGCCACGTTCGTGGAACCGGTGAAGGCCAAGCTCGACGAAATCGGACAATGGTTCCAATCATTGCCGCAGAAGGCCATGGACGCGGGGAGCCAGTTCCTGACCAACATCGGCCAACGGTTCCAGCAGCTGCCGCAGACCATCGGCTACTGGCTCGGCTACGCCATCATGCTCCCCATCGCGTTCGCCCAACAACTGGGTTCCAAGGCGATGGAAGCCGGACAGAACTTCGTGACGAACCTATCGAACTGGATACAGCAGCTGCCGTCACAAATCTGGACATGGCTGACTCAAACCATCCAGAACGTGCAGGCATGGGGAAGCCAGATGATGGCGCAGGCCGGAGACGCGGGAAGCCAGTTCCTGACCGGGCTTGGCCAATGGCTCCAGTCGCTGCCCGGACGAATCTGGCAATGGCTGACCGGCGCGATAAGCAGCGTGCAGGCATGGGGCGGACAGATGGGGGCGGGCGCACGCAACGCCGGCAACCAGTTCCTGCAAGGTATCACCGGCACATTGCAGAGCCTGCCCGGACGCATACAAAGCCTGTTCTCCAACGCGGGCTCGTGGCTCCTCTCATCCGGCCGCAGCATCATGGACGGTCTCGCCCAAGGCATCAGGAACGGCATCAGCGCCGCCGTTGACGCCGCATCCAACGCGATGGAGGCCATCTCGAAACTGTTCCCGCACTCCCCGGCGAAGGAAGGCCCGTTCAGCGGCCACGGCTGGACCCTCTACTCCGGCCAAAGCATCATCGACGGTCTGGCCGAGGGTATGCTCCAACGCCGGGCCGGCCTCGTGGACGCCACCCGCGCCGCGATCAGCCCGGCCAGCATGGAACTCATGCATGGCATGGACACGCCACGCCCTAGCGTCGGCACAGGCACCGCGAACGGCACATACCAGAACCAGTCCGGCGAACTACTCGGCGAACTCCTATCGGAGCTGCGCGCACTGCACGCGGATATGCCGCTGATTATGGAGAAGCTTGGCATCGAGGTGGATGGTCGTGAACTCGGAAGGGTGATACGCAATGCGATCGCTTAGTTATATATGCGCCTCGACCGGTGAGACGATTCCGCTGGAAGGGCCCGATATCTGGGCTCAGACGGCGGAGGGACTGCGCGGCCGCGAATGGTCGTACACCCTCGGATACCGGAGTCTGACCGGAGTAAGTCGTACGGCGCGCGAGGCCGAGCTTGACCTAACCTATGTCCGCTGCCCCGAGAAGGTGGATTGGACGCGTCGCCTGTTCGACGCGGACGTTGCCGCAGGCACACCCGGTGTGTTCGACGCGGACGGGTGGACCACGCGCGCCTACGTGGTCAAGGCCGAACCCGCGAGCATCACGCCGAACATCATCCGTCAGAAACTTTCCCTTGTCCTGTTGGACGGCATCTGGCGCAAGCCGGGCGACGTGCAGCACTTCTGGTCGGACACGCTGCAACCCGGACTCGACCTCGACTACCCGCACGACTATCCGCACGACTATCCGCACGACTACATGCCGGCCACGCGCAACGCGGTGGCCTCGAATCCCATGCCCACGGCCATGCCATTCAAGATGGTGATTTACGGGCCCGCGTCGAATCCGCAGCTCACGTTTGGCGGCAACCGATACGCGCTCGACATGGAGATTCCAAGCGGCTCCTTCGTGACCGTCACCTCGATTGCAGGCCGACGTACCATCGTCATGACCGCCGAGAACGGCGACACCACGAACGTGTTCGACAAGGGCCGGCGCGGAACCGGTCTCAACGGCGGCGAATACATCTTCCAGCCCATCCCGCCCGGAGACAACGCCGTACAGTGGCAAGGTTTCGGCATTGATCTGACCGTCTACATGGAAGAAAGCGAACCAGTATGGTCGAATTGATAATCACTGACCGAAACGGCATCGACCGGGAAAGCATCGCCGATTACAAGCTCGATGCAGCCTGGGGCGCGGACGAGAACGATTTCGAACTCACAGTGGACCGGCTCATCGACGCCGGCAGCTACGTGTATTTCGACGGGTCCGAATGCGGCGGAATCGTGGACGCCCTGAAGGACAACCTGAAACGGGGCGAATCCACCCTCACCTACTCGGGCCGCACGTGGCATGGCATGCTGGCGGACAAGATTTTGGAGCCGGACAAGGGCAAGGATTACCTCACCGTTTCCGGCACGGCGAGTTCGGTCATCGGCTCGCTCATCAGTCGTGTGGGGTTGGATGCCGTGTTTGACGCGGTGGATGCGCCCACTGCCGGCGCGCAGACCATCAAAAGCTACCAGTTCGACCGTTACGTGGATGCGTACTCGGGGCTGCGGAAGATGTGCGCCGCGTCTGGCCTCAAGCTGCGGCTCGCCTACGCTTCCGGGAAGGTCCGCGTCTGGGCCGAACCGGCAGCGCATTACGGCGACTCGATTGACAGCGACCTTATCGATTTCGACGCGACCCGCACGTGGCGCAAACCGAACCATCTCATCGGCCTGGGCAAGGGCGATTTGGCGGCCCGCGTGGTCGTCCACTGGTATGCGGACGCGAAAGGCAACGTCAGCCAGACCCAGTCGCTCAGGGGCGTGGACGAGATAACGCAGGTCTACGACTACAGCAACGCCGAAACCGCCGAACTGAACCAGAAGACCTGTGAGAAACTACAGGATCTGCAGTCCGAGGGTGAGGTGAAGGTCACCGTGCATGAGGATTCGGGCATCGTGTTCAACGTTGGCGACACCGTGACCGCAAGGGATAATCTCACCGGCATCACCGTCAACGCTTCGATAACCAAGAAAATCGTCAAGGTCTCGGGCGGCGTCTTGTCCGTCGATTACGAGGCCGATTAGGAAGGGGGCCATTATGGCGCGTATCGACAATGCGACGGTCATGCAATGCGACCGTTGCGGCAGAAACAAATGGTACAAGGACTTGGACGATCCGGATATCAAGACGTGGTACAACGTCAACCGGCTGGACTCCACCGGCACGGGCCACGACTACCTGTTTTGCGATCAG
>ENA-OWOD01001233-OWOD01001233.1-gut-metagenome-genome-assembly--contig:-NODE-1233-length-10486-cov-3.443943_pt1 | contig 10486 bp, 8 predicted proteins | sample MGYA00248256_ERZ651792 | MGnify/ENA primary metagenome ERZ651792 (study PRJEB26908, sample SAMEA4031714) | gut metagenome | biome: gut; feature: normal infant; material: stool | place: China | collected 2015...
GCGATGATTTGTCTTTTCATATCTTAAGAATTAGAAATTTATCAGAATCACTAAAACATTTTGATTTGTTTCCAAAAATAGATGTACTAACTCTTAATGGATATGGATACGGTTCAAATTTAATGTATCCTAATATATTTTTATATTTACCAGCAATATTACATGTTCTCGGTTTAGATATTGTTTTATCTTACAAGATATTTGTTATTTTTATTCACGTTATTACATGTTTAATATGTTATTATACTTGTTACAAAATATCTAATGGGAAATATGCAAGTCTAGTTGCTTCAGCAATATATACTCTTTGTCAATATAGAATGTTAGATGTTTATTCAAGAGGATCGGTAGGAGAATACTTGGCAATAACTTTTGTTCCTTTAATTGTGTTAGGAGTTTATGATTATTTATTTGATGATTTTAATAATCCTCATTATTTGGGGGTTGGTTTTTGGGGATTAATGATGTCTCATACGATTTCTTTAGAAATAATGATGGCAGTTACAATTGTCATATTTTTAATTAATTATAAGAAAGTATTTATTAAAGAAAAAATAGTTAAATTATGTATAACGGCAATTATTGTATTACTCGCATCTGCAATTTATTTGTTTCCAATGCTAGAACAATTCTTATTTTATAAATTTAATGTTTCGCATACGGCAGGATTATGGGAATATGGAATGTCTTTAAAAGATTTATTTAATATGAATAAATATGGTATAGGAATAATTGTCCCATTATTACTAATTATTAGATTTTTTATTCGTGACAGAAGGAAAGTTGTTTTAGGAGATCAATGTCTTGTTGCGGGACTTTTTGCACTCTACATGACAACAAAATATTTTCCTTGGAAACTTATTTCTAAAATATTTGTTATTCAATTTCCGTGGCGTATGAATGCTGTGGCTATGGTCTTTTTTGCGATAGCAATTGCTATTTATTTAAAGAATACAAACAATAAATATTTTTATTATTTAGAAATGAGTTTAATCATTATTTCTGTGGTGTTATTTAATCAATCTCTCCAACAAAGATTTTACTCAACGCAAGGCTCTTTTGATGATACCTGTGTTTTAGGAGCGGGCGAATGGCTTCCTGAGGGAACAGATACAAGTTTGCTTACAGATTCTTCCCATGTGATTTATGACAAAAACATAATAAACATGAAAAAGAATTATAATTCTATTAAGTTTGTTGCAAAATCAATAGGTAAATATGATATTCCGCTTCTCTATTATAAGGGCTATGTTGCTTATATAGATAATGGTGAAAAGAGAGAATATCAAGAAGTGTGTAAAAATGAAAATAATCTTGTTTGTGTAAATGTTTCAAAAGAGAATAGCAGAGTTGTTGTTAAATATGAGGGAACATTGATACAGAAAGTAAGTGTGTGGATAACATTTGTAACATTTATTTATATAATTATGTACTTTGTAAAAAAAAGCAGATATAATGTTTAAGAAGATTTATAATACTGATAAAGTAGAGGAGAAGAATATGTTAAAGAAAATATGTGTAATAGGTATGACTTTATGTATGCTATTTGGTGTAACTGCATGTGGATCGAATTCTAATTCGAGTTCGGGTGGTAAAAGTAATACAACAACTCAAAAAGAACGTCCTTTTACAGAGTCAAAAGGGTTAATTAAATATTTTAAAATAGATGATGAAAAAATTTGTTTACCAGAAACAGTGGGTGAATATGTTAGCTATTTAGAAAAAATTGGAACAAAGGTTGAACTAGGAGATACAGGAAAAACAGTCGATGAAGCGGATGAACTTAATGCTGGTGGTGTTTCTTCTATGGTAGCTTTTTTAAAAGTATATTTAGATGATGATAATTGGCAATGGTTTGGAATTCGTTATAAAAATGATACAAAAAAATCATTACCTGTTTCTGAATGTAAAGTTACACAAATAACGTTAGATTATGATACGATTAATGAAGAAGAAAATCATCATGGAATTGATTCGATTGTCTTTGTAACACAAGATGACAGAGAAGTTCCTATGGATGGTAAATATAATAAATATTCTGTATTTGGTGCACCATCACAAGAAACTGACGGACATTTATATTTTTATGATGATCAAGGTTATAAGTATGAAATGGTTGCAGAAAATAAAAAAGGAATTTTAACGAGAGTTGCCATTACATATCCTACAAAATAAAAATAAAAGCACATGGGATTGATGATAATTAATCCCATGTTTTGTTAATAAAGGAGAGAAGATGAAAAAGGTATTAAAAGACAAATTAAATATACTAATTATCTTTATTTCTATTTTTTTAATACTGTTATGTTTTAATAGATCATTATGGGGAGATGAAGCATGGACAGCTATTATAATGAAATATGATTTTAAAGAGATGATTCGTGAAATTGGTCAAGATGTACATCCACCTTTATATTTTGTGCTCTTAAAACTTATTGTTACATTGTTTGGTCAACATATAGAAATTATGAAGATCATGTCAGTAATCCCAACAATCATTCTTATGGCTATTGGAAAAAAATATATTCAACATATTTTTAAAAGTGATTTTATTGCAGGTGTTTTTATTTGTTTAGTAGGACTTATGCCAAGCTGTATGCATATGTCTGTTGAATTAAGAATGTATTCATGGTCAATTCTTTTTGTTACATGGTCTGCATTTCTAGGATGTGAGATTTATTTACATGATCAAAGAAAAGATAAGTTATTATTTACATTGAGTGGAATATTGGCAGCTTATACACATAATTTTAATATTATTTCTGAAATCTTTGTGTATATGATTTTGTTTATTGCTTTATTGGTGAAAGATAAAAAATATATTAAAGATATTTTAATAATTTCATTAATCACAATATTAGGTTATTTACCATGGCTATTTATTAGTTTTAAACAAGTGATGAATGTAAATAATGATTTTTGGTTATGGTCTGTTAATTTTACAGATGTTACACAAATGTTCATATATCCATTTAATTCATTATGTCATAATGAAATACCCAATCTATTTGTGTTAATTTTTATTGGGGTACCCTTATTGGTAACAAGTTTATTATTTATTGTTGTTTTGAAAACAACAATAAATAATCATTTTAAAGATCAAAAAGCTAACTTTGTACTTTTATGTTATATTCCAATGTATGGGTTGATGTTTTTTGGTATTGCTTATGGATTATTGATACGTCCTATTTTTGTAGCAAGATATTTACATAGTACTATTGGCATTTTCTTTTTAGGAGTATCTGTCGGTATTTCTATGATAAAGAAAAATTCTTTGAAAAATGTTGCAATAATAATATTGATATGTAATATGATATATGGTTGTTTCTTTAATATTCAAAGAGAATACTTTAATGGGACAGAAGATACCTTAGCTTTCTTTGAAAAAGCTAATAAAGAATATTCAACACGTATAATCGTGACAGATATCTTTTTATTAAGTACCACAGTTATGCCTTATTATGAAACACAGTATACAACATACAGTAATACAGTTTATAATGTGGAACAAAGTAATCAGCCGATATTCTATATTGCTGATCAAAAGAATGATCAAAGTTTTTTAGAAAATATGAATTGTAAGAAATTATACAGTGGTAATATTGATAATGAATATTTCTTTGATATTTATTTAATAAATAATCGATAATGTTGAATTTTAATAAAAAACAATAGAATAAATCTAATATAAGTAGAAAGGATGAATGTAAATAATGTATGAAAATATAAAGAATTTTACTCGAAATAATAAATCCAATATAATTATTTCAAGTATTTTCATTCTAAGTGTTTATTTAATTAAATTAGGAACATTAGCAACATCAATTGATAATGAAGCGGCAATTTCAGTATCAAGTAGTTTATATACTGCTTGGTTATCTATGGGGAGAATTGCATTAGTTTATTTGAAAAAAGTATTTGGTGTTGGTATTTATAATCCTTTTTTATCTATGTTTATGCTTATTGTCTTAATGATTTTTTCAATCGTTACATGGGGCATGATTTTTGATTATATAAAAAATAATAAAAATAAATATGCTTATTGGATTTTTATATCTATCTTTTTTACAGCACCTATCATGGCAGAACAACTTGGGTTTGTTATGCAAGCTGTAGAAGTTTTATTAGGTATAAACCTTGTAGCTATTTCTCTTTTTTATACCTATAGGTATTTTATAGATACACCCAAAAAATATTATTTGATTATAAGTGTTATTTTAAGTGGAATTGCTTTTTCGATTTATCAAGCACTTACAACAATATATGTTACAGCTGCAATTTGTTTATTTATTTTATATATATCACGAAAAGATGTAACAAATCCTAAAAAAATATGGCAAGTTATAATTTTGAATATTATTTTATTTTTCTTATCTTATGTGGTTTATTTCGTATTAGCTAAGTGTGTTTTATCTTTATTGCATATTGAGGCAACAAAATATACAGGAGATCAAGTAGCGTGGGGTACTGTTCCTGTTATTCAGTGTATAAAAAATATTTTGAAATATATAAAGGGCACTGTAACAGATAAAACAATATTTTATTCAAAAGTTTATGTTGTTCTAGCAATTTTATTAGTAATAAATGCTTTTTATGGTAAAAAAGAAAAATATGATAAAAGATATTACATTTATATTTTAGCTATTGGTGCTTTATTGGTAACACCATTTCTAATGGGAGTTATTTTAGGTGGTCAACCAACAAAAAGAACAGCAATTTCATATCCATTTATGCTTGGTTTTTCAAGTATGTATCTTTTTGAAGAAATCAGAACTAAAATAAAAAATAAAGATGCTATACTTATTTTAATGGTACTTGTTGCACTTGTACCATTTAAACAAAGTGTCTTATCAAGTAGACTCTATTATACAGAATACATTACTAATAAAGAATCGGAGATTGTAGCAACGAAGATTTCAAATAGAATCGAAGAAGTTACAGGAAGTTATAATCCTGAAGAAAAAATTGCGTTTATAGGATGTATGAGATTAAATAGGAATAATAGTTGTTATCAATTAGAAGATTTAGAATATGTTGGTAGAGGATTTTTTGAAACAAGCTTTTCGACAACACACGGAAGCTTTTTAATGAGAAATTATATGGCAACATTAGGTATTAACTATCAATGTCCATCAGAAGATGATGCAAAAATTGCAGAAGAATACGCTAAAGATATGCCAGCATGGCCAAATAAAGAGTCAGTGAAAAAAGTGGATAATATTGTTATTGTAAAATTAGGATAGGCAAGAGGTGATATAATGCGAAAAGAAAGATTATTTTATTTAGATTTTATACGAGCAATTGCGACAATCTCTATTATAATGACACATTTCAATGCAAGATATATTTATGCAGGGGCACAATATATTTATAAAGCCATTATATCTACAACATTTTTTAATATTTATATAGGTGATTGGGGTGTTTCTTTATTCTTTATCATTTCAGGAGCTGCTTTAATGTATGTATATCAAGAAAAGTTAGAATATAAGAGATTTTATAAAAAGAGATTTGAATCTCTTTATCCAATGTTTTGGATGGCTTACATTATTGCGTTTATAGGATTGTTTTATTTAAATAAAGGAATGTTTTTACAAGCACCTAAGAAAAACTTTATTTTAACGATTATTGGCTTTGATGGTTATTTGGCAGCTAATGTTCCAACATTTTATATATTGGGTGAGTGGTTTTTAGGATGTATTATTTTATTCTATGTGTTATTTCCTTTATTAAGAACAGGAGTGAATAAGTATCCTAAAGCAACAGTTGTTGTAACCGCAATGATCTATTTAGTATTTATTTTCTTTTATCATGGTGTTTTTGATATGAGTAAGATTGTTTTTGTAAGAATGCCAGAATTTTTAATGGGTATGTATTTTATTAAGTATATTAAGAAAGTAAATCTGCCTATGCTTGTTACATCTATAATTGTTTTAGCTTTGAATTTGATTTTAAAGCCACAATGGTCAAATCATTTACAAACAACATATGTTGGAATAAGTTCATTCTTTATTCTTGTTTATATTTCTAAATATTTTGATAATAAATTCTTTCAAAAAGTATCAAGCTGTATTAGTAAGTATTCTTATGCTATTTTCTTGGTTCATCATGTCATTATTGCACAAGTCATGGCACGTGTCGATTTAACACAAATTTCATGGTTTGGTAGTTATAAATTATTTGCATTATGTTGTATAATAATAGGAATATGTGCGTTTCTATTATTTCAAATACATAAATATATTATGAAATTTATAAAAGGAAAAATGTTATGTATGAAGAAGGATTAAAAAAAACAGGTAGAAATATTGTTTTAGCTATATTTGCGATTATTGTTGGTATTTTAACGTTTTTAAGTATGTTTTTAAATACTTATATAAGTATAGAAGAACGTTCGACGATTATAGAAGATAATCCTTATAAAATGATCATTTACTTTATTATTGTTTTAGTTGTTTTATTTTTTGTAAGAAGATTTTATAAACTTCAAAAAAAGATCGATAATCGAAAAATGTTTATACGAATTTGTCTTGTACTCTTAGCAATTTTTACGATTATAATTTTTACGCACAATATTTATCCGGTTGCTGATCAACAAGAAATATTAAATTGTGCAACAGCGCTTAAACAAGGAAATTATGCGCCTTTTTTACCAGATGGTTATGTGGGAAAATGTACAAATCAAGCAGGAATAGTAATGATTTTATATTATTTATCTTTTATTTTTGGTGATAATAATTATCATGTTTTCCAATTTTTAAATGTATTAGGTCTTATTTTAAGTTATTATTGTATCTGTAAGATATCAATGATTAGTTTTAGTAATGATGAAATAGAACAATGGACATTTGGTTTTCTTATTCTATTTTTACCACTGACTTGGTATGTTACCTTTGTCTATGGTAATATCTTCGGTCATGCTTTTTCTATGTATGCAATTTTATCAGGATATAAATATTTTGAGGATCGAAAAATAAAAGACATCTTGCTTAGTGTAGTATCTATAACATTGGCCATGATGTTTAAATCAAATTATTTGATTGTCTTTGTCGCAATGATTATATTTATTTTATTTGATATTATTTTAAACAAACACTATCGTTCATTTATCTTATTTCTTGTTTTAGTTCCAGCATACTTTGCTTCAAGCTTTATTCCAAATTACTTAGTAAAAAGTATTACAGGAATTGAATTAGGCAAAGGTGTACCGATGCTCGCCTATGTTGAAATGGGACTACAAGATTCTCCTGATGCACCGGGTTGGTGGAACGGCTATAACTGGAATGTTTACACAGATAATAATTGTGATAGTGAACAAGCAAGTGCACAAGTAAAAAATGATTTAAAAAATACACTTATTTATTATTTGCAACATCCAAAAGAGTGTCTTGATTTTTTTTATAGGAAAACAGTTTCACAATGGTGTAATCCAGATTTTCAAGGTACGTGGATCCTGAGGTATTCTGATTTTTATATTCACGGAGATTTGTATTATGAAATATTTAATATATTTGAATCTATTGTCTTTTTAGGAACACTTGCTTATATTTACTATACGGGTCGTCAAATGCCATTGCATAGATTGTTGTTACCTATGATTTTTATTGGTGGATTTATTTTTCACTTATTTTGGGAAGCTAAAGGGCAATATACAATTACGTATTTTGTTTTGTTGATTCCTTATTGTGTAAAGGGACTTATGGATATGACAGACGAGATAGCAGATGGTATTTTGAATTTAGAAAGGCATCAAGGTGTTTTTGGAACGATAAAGATGTTGTGGAAATTAGATTCATTTAAATATATAGCTTTGTTATTTGGATCAACTGTGTTACTTCATTTAATTGTTAGGGGGAGTTTGTTTTGAAAGATTTGTTTTTAAAATATAAGGAAGTCATCATGTATTTAGTTTTTGGTGTTTTGACAACAGTTGTAAATATTGTTGTTTATTATGTAGTAGCGGATTGCTTAAAAATCAATTATTTAATAGCGAATATTGCAGCCTGGTTTTTATCAGTATTATTTGCTTATGTGACAAATAGAAAATATGTATTTGAAAGTAAGAGCGATCACATTTTAAAAGAAATGATTTCTTTCTTTAGTGCAAGACTTGCTACAGGGGCACTGGATATGGGATTCATGTATGTAACCGTCAATTTCCAAATACTCCCAGATTTTATTGCAAAAATTGTTGCTAATATATTTGTTATTATCGCAAATTATGTATTAAGTAAATTATTTATCTTTAAAAAGGATGGTGAATAAAATGGAAAAAATAACAGTTATTGTACCATGTTATAACGAACAAGAAGCATTACATTACTACTATGAAGAAATGAGTAGAGTAATGAATGAGATGAAAGAAGTAGGTTTTGAATTATTATTTATTAATGATGGATCCAAAGATAAAACATTGGAAGTTATTAAAGAACTTGCCTCTAAAGATGAAAGAGTCAAATATATCTCATTTTCAAGAAATTTTGGAAAAGAATCAGCTATGTATGCTGGTTTTGAAAACAGCACAGGAGATTATGTCTGCTTAATGGATGCAGATTTACAAGATCCACCAAGATTACTTCCTGAGATGTTTGAAGCAATCAAGGAAGAAGGATATGACAGTGCAGCAACAAGAAGGGTAACAAGAAAAGGGGAACCTCCAATTCGTTCCTTCTTTGCAAGAATGTTCTATAAGATCATGAATAAAATATCTGATACGGAATTAATGGATGGAGCGAGAGACTATCGTCTTATGACAAGACAATTTGTCAATTCATTATTAGAAATGAAAGAATACAATCGTTTTTCAAAAGGGTTATTTGGTTGGGTAGGTTATCAAACAAAATGGATCGAGTTTGAAAACGTTGAAAGAGTTGCAGGAGAAACAAAATGGTCATTTTGGAAACTGCTTCTTTATGCCATTGATGGCGTTGTTGCTTTTTCCACAGCACCACTTGCAATAGCTTCTGTTGTGGGAATGTTGATGTTATTAGTAGCGTTTATCTTTATTATTTTCATTATTGTAAGAACACTTATCTTTAATGATCCAACAAGTGGATGGCCATCTCTTGTATGTATCATTACATTAATTGGTGGAATTCAAATATTCTGTGTAGGTATTGTTGGAGAATATTTATCAAAGATTTATTTAGAAACAAAGAACAGACCGGTCTATATTGTCAAAGAAGATAATTTACAGGATGGAGAATCATGGAAAAAATAAAAGAATTAATGAATAAGAAATATGTTTATTATGTATGCTTATTTATATTTGTATTTGCTTTACATTTATTTATGAGACCTGGAGAAGCAGATGATTTATGGTTTATAAACAATTATACAGGAAATCCACTTTCCTTTGCTTATATGCGTTATATGCAATGGTCTAGTCGATTTCTTATTGAAATGGTTTTAGTTTTTATTGCGTCGTTACCATTGATTGTTTGGAAAGTATTAGATACCTTAATGATTGTCTTATTATTCTATTCTGGTAATAAGCTATTGAATATTAAGAATAGAAAAATTTTGATATTTGAAATTTTTTTAATTATGATATTACCTTGGAAAGTATTTGGGGAAACAGGGTGGATTGCAACAACCCTTAATTATACATGGCCAATTACTTTAGGATTCTATGGATTTTCTATATTATTGGAAGAAAAAACAAACTTTCTTAAACAGATTATATCATTTTTTTGTATAATATTTGCTTGTAATCAGGAACAAATGTGTTGTGTCATGCTTGCTTTTATAATTATTTGTTTTTGCATAAGAACATTTCAAAAGAAAAACAATAAAGTTTTTCTAATTCCTTTTATTATATGTATTTTAATGGGCGTTTTACATATCATATGTCCTGGAAATTCAATGAGACAAATTTCAGAAATGCAAACGTGGTATCCTGCGTATCAAAATTTTGATGTTTTAGATAAAATTTCTATAGGAATTATTTCTACTGTGACAGCAATATTATTTGATTTTAGAATTATTTATATTGCATTTATAGGAATGCTCATTTTGTATATAAAGTATTTACCATTGAATAAAAAACTATCTTATATTATTCAATTTATTTTAGTTTGTTTTATTTTTATCAATATTTATCCTTTTGACTCTACACAATTGATGTTTTATTCAAAGGCACAGGAGAGCATAGTTATAACTTTTATGAACTTTGTTTTACCGGTATTATTATTTAGTTTACTTATTTCTATAGTTATTTATTTGATATTAAAAACAAAAAACAAATATAATTATATGTTTGTATTACTGTTTTTATCAGGAATATGTTCTCGACTTATTTTAGGCTTTTCGCCAACAGTATATGCTTCAGGTAAAAGAACAGTGATTTATTTTTATATTGTTTGTTATTTATTAACGATATTTATTATGAAGACTATTTGCATTATAAAGGAGAACGACTTTGAGAAAAAAATATAATTTACAATTTATTTTATTATTTATATTAAGTATTATTTTAGCAAGTATA
>ENA-OWOD01001236-OWOD01001236.1-gut-metagenome-genome-assembly--contig:-NODE-1236-length-10462-cov-8.347520_pt1 | contig 10462 bp, 8 predicted proteins | sample MGYA00248256_ERZ651792 | MGnify/ENA primary metagenome ERZ651792 (study PRJEB26908, sample SAMEA4031714) | gut metagenome | biome: gut; feature: normal infant; material: stool | place: China | collected 2015...
CATTGCCCTCGGTTCTGGCATGGCGATGCGAACGGAGTGCTGGTCGCCGCGAGCTAGTCGGGAATGCACCTCGACGGGATGATTGCGAAGCAAATGACGGCAGGTGCCGGGATAGACCATGAAACCGTCACCTTCGTTGGGGGCGGAAGCCGCACGGATGTCGGCACGCGAGCAGAAGCAGGGATATAGCACGCCTCGCGAGCGCAAGCACTCCAATGCATATTCGTAGCGTTCTGTGCGTTGGGACTGGAATATCGGCTCACCGTCCCAGTCAAGGCCCAGCCAACGGAGATCATCCAGCATGAGCCGATCGGCACCGGCAATCACGCGCGGCTTATCCACGTCTTCGATGCGCATCAGCATGCGGTCACCACGAGAGCGGGCCGAAAGCCATGAGGCCAGCATGGCATACACGTTGCCGATATGCATGCGTCCCGATGGTGTCGGCGCAAATCGTCCGGTCACTAGCCCTCCCTTCGTCCACCAACACTCACTTTCCTACCATATGCAGCAGTGAACACCTTGATATCACGGTTCTTCCACTCTTGGGAAACGCAATTGAGACGGACCGGGAAGATACTTCCGTTTCGAGGGGCTGATTTCGATGTTGCGGGAGGTCTACTTCCGTTTCAAGGGGCTGGCAGCCAAGTAGATAAGGCCCCAAAACGGCGGAATGGCGTTGCCATAAAGCCACTGATACTTGCGGTTCAATGGATGAGCAGCCCCTCGAAATGGAAGTAGACCTCCGAAAGAGGGCAAATCAGCCCCTCGAAATCGAGATAGACCCACAAAGACGAAAAGGTGGGTATGACCGCTACCATCCCCACCTGTTTAAGAGATTTTGCAGAGAAAAACCACTGTTGCGAAGCCGCCCGAACTCCCCTCAGTCAGCTTCGCTGACAGCTCCCCTCAGAGAGGGGAGCCAGTGATTGTCACTTGTCTTCGGTGACGTTGTCTACGCTCACGTCCAGATTGTCGGAGACAATCTGGTCGCTCGCCCAAGCGGAGAGCTCCAGATGTTCGCCGCCGGTCTGGTCGACGAGCACGGTGTCACCGTCGTGGACCTTGCCGGCCAGCAGCATACGGGCCAGCTGGTCGCCCACTTCGGTCTGTACCAGGCGGCGCAGCGGACGAGCGCCATAAGCCGGGTCGTAACCGGTGTTGGCCAGCCATTCGCGAGCCGAGTCGGTGACGTCCAGCGTGATGCGGCGATCGGTCAGACGCTGGGACACGCCAGCCACCTGGATATCCACGATGCCGCCAAGCTCCTCGCGCGTAAGCGGGTGGAACATGACGATGTCGTCCAGACGGTTCAGGAACTCCGGCTTGAAGTTCATGTGGACAGCGTCCATCACGGCCTTTTTCTTGGCGTCGGCGTCCATGTCCTCGTTCACGAGGAACTGCGAGCCGAGGTTAGAGGTCATAATCAGGATCGTGTTCTTGAAGTCCACGGTCCTTCCCTGGCCATCGGTCAGGCGACCATCGTCAAGTACCTGCAGCAGCACGTCGAAGATCTCCGGGTTGGCCTTCTCGACCTCGTCGAACAGCACCACGGAATACGGGCGACGGCGCACGGCCTCGGTCAGCTGGCCGCCCTGCTCGTAGCCCACGTAGCCCGGCGCCGCGCCAATCAGGCGCGAGACCGAAGCCTTCTCCATGTATTCGGACATGTCGATGCGGACCATGGCCTTCTCGTCGTCGAACAGGAAGTCGGCGAGCGCCTTGGCCAGTTCGGTCTTGCCCACACCGGTGGGGCCGAGGAACAGGAACGATCCGGTCGGACGGTTCGGGTCGGAGATGCCGGCACGCGAACGGCGCACCGCGTCGGACACGGCGGCGATGGCTTCCTTCTGGCCGATCACACGCTTGCCGAGGTAGTCCTCCATGTGCAGCAGCTTCTCGTTTTCGCCCTGCATCAGGCGGCCGACGGGAATGCCGGTCCAGTCGGAGACGATCTCGGCCACCGAGTCGGCGTCCACACGGTCCGGGACCATCGGCTCATCGGCCGGGTTGGCCGCGCCGGCATCGGCAGATTCGGCATCCGCGCTTTCCGCGGCGGCGAGTTCCTTCTGAATGGACGGAATCTCTCCGTACAGAATCTTCGAGGCCTCCGCCAAGTTGCCTTCACGGGTATACTTATCCGCCTGCACGCGCAGGTCATCGAGCTTGGCACGCAGGTCGCCGACCTTGTTGTGGCCGGCCTGTTCCGCATCCCAACGCGCCTTGAGGCCGCTGAGCTTCTCACGGGTGTCCGCGAGTTCGGCTTGCAGCTTGCCCAGACGCTCCTTGGACGCAGGATCCTCGGCCTTCTTGAGCTGCATTTCCTCCATTTCAAGACGGGTCACCTTGCGCTGCAGCTCATCGATCTCCTCAGGCGAGGAGTCGAGCTCCATACGCAGGTGAGCGGCCGCCTCATCGACCAGATCGATGGCCTTGTCCGGCAGCTGACGACCCGAAATGTAACGGTTCGAGAGGGTCGCGGCGGCAACCAGCGCGTCGTCGCCGATCGTTACCTTATGGTGCGCCTCGTAACGCTGCTTCAGACCACGCAGAATGGCGATGGTGTCTTCCACGCTCGGCTCACCCACGAACACCTGCTGGAAACGACGCTCCAGCGCCGGATCCTTCTCGATGTTCTCGCGGTACTCGTCCAGCGTGGTCGCGCCGATCAGGCGCAGCTCGCCACGGGCCAGCATGGGCTTCAACATATTGCCGGCATCCATCGAGCCTTCGGCCGCACCCGCGCCGACGATGGTGTGGATCTCATCGATGAAGGTGATGATCTGACCATCCGCATTCTTGATTTCGTTGAGGACGCTCTTCAGGCGCTCCTCGAACTCGCCACGGTACTTCGAACCGGCCACCATGGAGCCTAGGTCAAGGGAGATGAGCTTCTTGCCTTGCAGGGTGGTGGGCACGTCGCCCGCCACGATACGCTGGGCCAAACCCTCCACGACGGCGGTCTTGCCGACGCCGGGCTCGCCGATCAGCACCGGGTTGTTCTTGGTACGACGGGAGAGGATCTGAATCACGCGGCGGATTTCCTGGTCACGTCCGATGACCGGGTCCAGCTTGCCTTCCTTGGCGGCGGCCGTCAGGTCGGTGGAGTACTTCTCTAGGGCCTTGTACGAGCCTTCCGCGTCCGGGCTGGTGACCTTCGCGCCACCACGCACGCCGGGTACGGCCTTGCGCAGGGAGGCTGCGGTGACGCCGTTCTTCTCCAAGATTTCGGCCGACTGGTTCGGCTTGCTGGCCGCGATGCCGATAAGCAGATGTTCGGTGGAGACGTATTCGTCGCCCATCTGCTGCATTTCCTTCTCAGCCTGGGCGATGGCGGCGGTCAGCTGGCGGCTGGCCTGTGGCTGCGAGGTGCTGGATCCGGATGCGCTCGGCAGCGCGACCAAAGCGTTGCGCACCGCCGCGCCGATGGCCTGCGGGTCCCCGCCCGCGGCCTCGATCAGAGAGCGCGCCACGCCGTTTTCCTGGCGCAGCAGCGCATCCATGACGTGCAGGGTCTCGACCTGCGCGTTTCCTGCGGCGGACGCACTCTGAATCGCGTCGCCGACGGCTTCTTGGGCCATAGTGGTGAACTTCTGTTCCATATCGTATTCCTCCATATCATGCGGTCTGCGCAGTGCGGCTCGCGGGCTTCGAAAGCCCTGCGAGCGTTGCGACAGACCGCAGCTTGTCGTTGTCTGATATGGTCAACCGACCTGGAACCCATTCTATTCCCAAAACTTGAGTGCATATGACTCAAGTTTTGGATTTTGGTGGGGAGGGTGACTAGTAGCCCCCTCTGATGAGGAAGCTTGGGCAGCCGCTACTTCAGTGCGCCGACGGCGGATTCGGCGGCGGCGAGGACTTCGCCGGAGAGAATCGCCTCGGCCACGCCCTCAATCTGCGGGGTGGTCCAGGTATCGCGTACGTCGGGGCCGATTTCGTTGGCGTACTGGCGCACCACGCGGTATACGGCGGCGCCCGCCGCACCCGGACGGTACGGCTTGCGGAAGTCGAAGGAGCGGCAGGAGCACAGCAGTTCCACGGCCAGCACGCGCGCAAAGGCCGGAATCGACCGGCGCAGCTTGCGGGCGGCGGCCCAACCCATCGACACGTGATCTTCCTGCATGGCGGAGCTTGGAATCGAATCGACCGAGGCAGGCACGGCGTTACGCTTCATTTCGGAGACGATGCCGGCAGCGGTGTATTGGGCGATCATGAAACCGGAGTCCACGCCCGGGTCACCAGCCAGGAACGCCGGCAGGCCGCGGTTGCGCGCCACGTCAAGGAAGCGGTCGGTACGACGCTCGGAGATAGAGGCTACGTCGGCGGTCGGAATCGCCAGGAAATCGAGCACATAGGCCAGCGGCGCGCCATGGAAGTTGCCGTTGGACTCCACACGGCCGTCCAGCGTGACGCACGGGTTATCGATGGCGGAGGCGAGTTCCACGCCCGCCACGGAGGCCGCGTATTCCACGGTGTCGCGGGCGGCGCCGTGCACCTGCGGGGTGCAGCGCAGCGAGTAGGCGTCCTGCACACGCACGGTGGAGCCCGGGCGGCCGGCCTCAATCAGACCAGAGTCCTTGAGCATGCGGGCGATGTTCGCAGCGGAATCGCCTTGGCCGCGATGCGGGCGCAGCGCCTGCAAGTCGGCGGCGAATACGCGGTCGTTGCCGAGCATGCCTTCCACGCTCATCGCGGCGGCGACATCCGCGGTCTTGAGCAGCAGGCGCAGATCGGTGATGGCCATACACAACATGCCGAGCATGCCGTCGGTGCCGTTGACCAGCGCCAGTCCTTCCTTCTCTTTCAAATCGACGGGCGTGATGCCGGCCGCACGCAGCGCTTCGCCGCCGCCGATCTTGAGGCCGTCAGCGTTGCGGGCCTCGCCTTCACCCATCGCCACCAAAGCACAGGCTGCGAGCGGCGCCAAATCACCGGAGCATCCGAGTGAACCGTATTCGTAGACCACCGGGGTGATGCCGGCGTTCAGCATATCGGCGTAGACCTGCGCGGTTTCCGGGCGCACACCGGTGCGTCCGGTGCACAGGGTGCTCAGGCGCAGCACCAGCAGGCCGCGCACCACCTCACGCTCCACTTCCGGTCCGGCACCGGCGGCATGCGAGCGAATCAGACTTTTCTGCAGCTGCGCACGCTGTTCCTTGGGGATGGAGGTGGAGGCGAGCGCGCCGAATCCGGTGGAGATACCGTAATGCGGCACGGTGTCGTCGGCCAAATGATCGATAACCGCGCGACTCAGCGCCATCTCATGCTTCGATTCGTCCGAAATCGCCACTTTGGCACCGCCGCGCGCTACGGCGATAACGTCCTCGATGCTCAGCGCTCCAACACCTACGGTGACCGTCTGCTCTGCCATGCTCATACCTTTCTATATATGTGCCGCATTCCGCATATACGGCATATGCGGCACATGCTTCGCCGGGGATCCGCGACTGCCCGCATTCGCTCACCGCACCTGCCCACCAACAGCAGGCGACGCAAACGCAACCAATCGCTCCCCGAGTAATCAAACCTTGGCCATTTCACCTCAGTCGGATGCCCGCCATAAGCCACTTCGTCCATCTTGTGTCTGAAATCTCAGACATGTAAGGTGATGGAAATATGAGCCATGCCTCGCAGCAATACGCCTTCACCGAGCCACGTACCGTCAAGCGGGCGCAGGTGAAGCCATCAGAACGGGAACATCAGACATCATCATCCGCGCCACGTGTCTCGCTGGCTCCGGCGGCCGACCGTACGCTCGACATCCTCGAGTTCATCGCGAGCAATGGTCAGACGCAAGCCGCCACGCTCGCTCGCGAACTCGGCATTCCGCGCTCCACGGTGTACCAATTGTTGGAGATTTTGGAGCGTCACGGACTGGTCACCCGCCTTGCCGAGCAGCGCGCGTACGGCATCGGACTCAAGACTTTCGAGCTGGGATCGGCCTATTCTCGCCAACATCGTGTATCGCAGGTCGCGCATCCGGTGTTGGCGCGTCTTGTTGACGAGACCGGCGAAAACGGACATCTGGCCGTGCTGCACGGCAACGAAATCATTTATGTGATTGAGGAGCGCGCCGCGCATCGCCCGCCGCTAGTGTCAGGCGTGGGCGTGCGCCTACCCAGTCACCTGACCGCCACCGGGCGGGCCATTCTGTCCGCACTCCCCCGCAATCAGGTCCGCGCGCTATATCCCAATCGTCAGGCGTTCACCGACCGCACCGGCATCGGCCCCAAATCGCCCAAGGAGCTGGAGGCAACGCTCGCCGAAACCCAACGCACCGGTTTTGCCGAGGAACACGGAGACGTGACGCCCGGCTTTGATTCATACGCCGTCGATGTGCGCGACTACAACGACTTTCCCATCGCCGGGCTGGCTCTCACTTTCGTGAGCGGATCGCTGCGCCCCGAACAGGAGCGGTCGCTTAAGACCAAGCTGCGGCTTGCCGGCACGGAACTGTCCCGGCGTCTCGGCGCGGTCGGCAGTTTGACATGAGGATTCGCGAGATCATCGTGCTGGGCTCCTTCGCCCCGATCACGATTTTCTCAACTAAGTTCACCGATTCGCTGACCGGCAACGCCAAACTCGCCGGCTTCTCGCTGACAGTGACGGCCATCATCAGCCTGGTGGTGATGACCGCCCTGCACGCACTTCTGCCGGGAGCGTAAGGCGCGTTCTTGGTTCCCCTCAGTCAGCTTCTCCGCCTGGACGGTTCCCCTCAGAGAGGGGAGCCAGAACGAGTCACGCCCGAACGATTACGTTGCGCAGATCACCGATGCCTTCGACGTGCACGATGGTCTCGTCGCCTGGGTCGAGGTGGCCGGAGGCGTTCGGGGTGCCGGTCATGATGACGTCGCCAGGCAGCAGCGTGGAGAACGACGAAATGGCGGCAATCTGCTCGGGGATGCCGTGAATCAGGTTCGCGGTGGTGCCAGACGCCATCGGCACATCCTCGCCGTTCAGCGTGAAGGAAATCTTGGCGTCCTTCCAGTCGAGGTCGTCACGCATCACGATCCACGGGCCAAGCGGGCAGGAGGTATCGAAGCCCTTGGCTCGCGTCCACGTGGGGTCGATGCCCTGCAGATCGCGCAACGTCACGTCGTTCACGCAGGTGAAGCCGAGCACGTAATCCATCGCGTTTTCAACGGACACGTTCTTGGCGATGCGTCCCATCACCACGGCCACTTCCGGCTCGAAGTTCATGTCCTTGGAGCAGGCCGGGTACACGATCGGATCGTCGGGGCCGATTACCGAGGTGGACGGCTTGGTGAAGATCACCATGTCTTCCGGCGCGTGGGCGATTTCGGAGTGGCCGGCCTCGTGCATGAACTGGGCGTGGGCCTCGTAGTTCTTGGCCAGACCGTAGACCTTGGAGGGGATCACCGGGGAAAGCAGGCGGATGCCGTCGCCGTCGACCGGGTAACGAGCGCCGGTGGGCTTGACCTGGTCGCCGGCCAGCGGATGACCGTCGAGTTCGATGAGGTAGTCCTTGCCGTCCGTTTCGTCCTTTTGTACGAAGGCGTAGCGCGGCGAATCATTCAAAGAAAAACGTGCGAGTCTCATGCCTGTAAGCCTACTCCTTGGCGGTTCCTTCCGCAGAAGCATCCGTCCAAGGAGCAAGCAGACCGGCCTTCAATCGACCAAAACGCACGTTCGCTGGGATTGCTACTTTTCGGTCCAGGTTTTGTCATACAGCGACTGGCCGCTTTGCGTGTGCATGATGACGCGCAATGATGCCTTGCCGCTGGAGGTCTTGCACATCGAGCCCAGCAGATTCGCGGTGGATTGATAGGTGCTGTCCATAGCATCCAGTGAGGAAGCGAAGGTATCGCCTAGCGAGGCGTAGCTGTCGTCGAGCACGTACTCGTACACCAAGGTGTCACCGTCGACACGGTAGTTGAAGGTGATGCCGGTGTCTGCAAACGTATCCGCTTCGGATTCAATGGAGTCCTTGAATTCCAAAGAGTCGACGAAATCCTGAATCGAATCGTACAGCCCATAATCGCCGTCGGTTAGATCGTCATGGGTTTCGCCCAACGTGTCGTCCAGCGCATCGTCAAGATTATCTTGAGCTTTGCTCTTATCGCTGCTATCACCGTTGCCCGAAGAGGACTGACTATAGAAGGAATCGGTTTTCGCCTCATCTATAGCCTTGCTGGCATACGAGGCACCGCCGACGATCAGCGCGATGACCAGTATTACCTGTATCACCATGCCCGCCGCACTGATGATGATGCCGGCGATGGCCAAGCCCTTGCCCTTGCCGCCCTGTTTCTTAATCTGGTTGAGGCCCACGATGCTCAGGATCAGACCGAGGAGTGAGACAAGGAACGAGCAGATAAAACCGGCAATAGCCAGGCCGTTGTACTTCTGGTTCGCTTCAGGCGGCACACTGCCGTAAGAACCAGACCATCCCGGCTGGCCGTTCGGTTGGCCGCCTTGCATATACGGGTTATAGGGCGTTTGCGGAGGCACGGCCCCGCCGCCCGGATATACCGGAGCACTGACGCTGCCGTAGACTGGAGGAACCGATCCGCCTGCCGGAGCCGCCCCCGGATAGGGCGAATTGGGTGCTGCCGGTGCGGGCGCGGGCGCAGCGGCAGGAGTCACTGGTGGCAAAGCCTGCGTAGGCGGCACCGGCTGATTGACCGGCGCAAGAGGCTGGGTGGGCTGCTCGGCAGGTGTAAACGCCTGCGTAGGCTGCTCAACAGGAGTGAACGCTTGAGTGGGCTGTTCGCCCGCTGCGATTGCTTGGGTTGGAGCATTGTTGGCGGCGGTTCCCGTTTCCGCCGTCATCGCATTTAACGGCTCAGTCGGATTGGCGTCAGCTTGCTGCCACGGCACCTGGCCGTTCGGATTGACATTCGAATCAGTCATGACATGCACTCCTTCAACTGCATCGCACCCCACTTGCGAGATGCGCCCCTCGTCTTACGCGCCACATTGTGCGTTACAGACAACTGTACTCCTCGTGGCGAGCCTTAAGTACCCCAGGAAATTTGTCTTCCAAAAACACAAAAGCCTGAAACCGGCTATTGCCTCAGCAATATTCAGTCGGTTTCAGGCTAAATCGTTAATCCTCTGGCGAAACGACGATCTACTTCTTCAGCAGCGGTGCGACTTGCTCCTCGTAAGCGGTCAGGGCGGTGTCGATCACGTTGTGCATGTCGTAGTACTTGTACGTGCCCAGACGACCGCCGAACACGGTGTTCGGCTCGGCCTTGGCCTTGGCCTCGTACTGGGCGTACAGTGCCTTGTCCGCGTCCGTGTTGACCGGGTAGTACGGCTCGTCGCCGCGTTCGGCGAAACGGCTGTATTCCTCCCATACCACGGTCTTGTTCGGGTTCTGGGCATCGTGGCGCTCCGGGTTGAAGTTCTTGAATTCGATGGCGCGGGTGTAGGGTACGTCCGCGTCGGAGAAGTTCATCACCGGGCAGCCGAAGTGGTCGCCTTCGTCGTAGCGGACTTCTTTGAAGTCGACCGTGCGCCACTTGAGGTCGCCGAGCTCGTAGTCGAAGTAACGGTCTACCGGGCCCGTGTACACGACGGGCACGCCCGCGGCCTTGAGCGCGGTCTTGTTGTACGGCTGGGACTCGTCGAAGAAGTCCACGCCGAGCTCCACGGTGATGCGCGGGTCGTCGATCATGCGCTCCATCCACGCGGTGTAGCCGTCGGCGGGCAGGCCCTCCCACGTGTCCTTGAAGTAGCGGTTGTCGTAGTTGAAGCGCACGGGCAGGCGCTTGATGATGGCGGCCGGCAGCTCGGACGGGTCGGTCTGCCACTGCTTGCCGGTGTAGTTCTTGATGAACGCCTCGTACAGCGGGCGGCCGATGAGCTGGATGCCTTTGTCGTTCAGGTTGGCCGGATCGGTGCCGGCCAGCTCGCCCGCCTGCTGTTCAATCAGGGCCTCGGCCTCGGCCGGCGTGTAATGCGCATGGAAGAACTGGTTGATAGTGCCGAGGTTGATCGGCAGCGGGTAGACCTCGCCGTCATGCGTGGCGTACACGCGGTGCACGTAGTTCGTGAAGCTCGTGAAACGGTTCACGTAGTCCCAGACGCGCTTGTTGGAGGTGTGGAACAGGTGGGCGCCATACTTGTGGATTTCCGCGCCCGTCTCCTCATCCATATAGCTGTATGCGTTGCCGCCGATGTGGTCACGGATATCGATGATGTGCACGCGTGCGCCCGTGTGCTCAACCGCCTGCTGCGCCACCGTCAAGCCGAACAGGCCCGCACCGACAATGACGAGATCGGGATACTGGGTGGTTTCGGAATTGTTCGGCGCACCGGCCATAGCAAGCAACCTTTCACAGGTCATGTTCGTTTTACGAAAGACCATGTTACTCGGCCAGGAGAAAATCAGGCAATACGATAAACTATCCGCCTGCGCAGCTCGGCTAGGAAACGTGCCATACTGGATACGTCCGCATATACAAAGAGGAAGCACAAGCCTTGCCAAACA